>Ga0214545_1006989_pt1 | contig 19246 bp, 13 predicted proteins | sample CNSS4metaG_FD_160064 | JGI IMG/M metagenome (GOLD analysis project Ga0214545, IMG submission 160064) | Root nodule microbial communities from cowpea collected in UCLA plant growth center, Los Angeles, California, USA - CNSS4 | ecosystem: Host-associated > Plants > Roots > Nodule | place: USA...
AAAAAAAAAAAAAAAAAAAAAAAAAAAAAAAAAAAAAAATTGAAACAACCACATCAATTTATATATTTAATTAAATGGCCTAACTTTCTAAAGTCCCCAGTGGAGTCACCATCTGTCACAATCGAAATCGGGACGGGATGACGAACCAAAAAAAACAAAATTTGTAAAAACAGAGTTTTGGAGTCGCCACCATAGTTATTATAGGAAATTATGGAAAACCATAAAAAAGGAGCAAGGTCTACGAAAATAGAGATTGGGGATACGGGAGTTAATTACGCATAGGGAATGTGTTAGCACCCTACAACGCCCATCCTAAGACGGTACCTTTAATTAAAATACAAATTGATGTGGTCTCCTTTAAATATTTATTTTAAAAAAATAAATAAAATAAAATGAAATAAATAAATAAAATATAAATAAATAAAATAAAATTAATAAATTAATAAAAAAATATGACCACACGAGCACTTATACATTTTTAAAAGTTAAAAGGGTATTTAAATTATTTTTTTTGTTATTACCTCCTTTAAAAAAGAAAAAAAACTTCTGAAATAAGACATTGATACCCAACAAAATGTAACTATTATATATCCACAATTTATGAAAACATTAGGAAAATAAATAAATAAAAGATTATGACATAACGTTTAGGATTAAACATATTATTTTAATATGAACAAGTTTTACACCGCTTAACATGAAAAAATATGACACAACATATTCATACAATGTCAAAACATGATACCACTCACTTATTCATGCAACAACGTTTACAACCCAAAGCAATCAACAAAACCTTAATTATAAAACTAATGAACCCCAAAAAGCATGACAATAATGTTTTTTTCCATATAAAAAAGAAATAGTGAAAACATCAAATTCAACCAAGATGAAAAACACATCTCGAGAAATACTGCATAACACGATAAAAAAATAATTTTGCAAACCTAAACGGGAGATCGTACTTACAATAGTTGTGTTGGAACACTAAGAAACACGTGGGGGTGGCGATTGAAGGTGAGTGGGTTTTTTATGTGCGATGGTTAAAAGAGAATGTGTGCTTAGGGTAACAGAGGTCTCCAGGAATAATTTTTGAGAGAGAAAAAAATTCCCCTTTCTTCTTTTTTTGATGGGTTTATATACACAACATTATAAATCTAATGTAATCTCGTAATAAAGGTCTGCCTTCATTACAACGAGTTTTAAAAGGCAAGAATTGGTCTTAATATTATTACAAAATGGGAATCAAATTATAGAAAAAAAAACAGAGCACAAAATCAAACGTGATCAGCAAAATTGATTTTAATTAGTAAAAGAGATATTATTTTGAATTATATTACTACTTTCTCTATCTGGAAAAAAAGTGTCATAAAATCAGAGCACAAAATCAAACGTGATCAGGACAGATTAATTATAATTACAAAAAAAGATATTCTTGAGAAACATATTAATATTTTTCTCATATGGAAAAGGAGGTGTCATAAAATCAAAGCACAACGTCAGAGTAAATAATTCTAAATATTAGAACATATTCTATTTCTAATTATTAGACTAACTTCTTAATCTGGAGCAGAAACGACAAAGCATAGAGTGAGGGTGCGAAAATTAAATATTGGGCTGCCGTTAGTTGCAAGAAAAATATTGTGGGTATATAGAGTATTTTGGGCTAAAATAAAACAAAGCCTCAAAAGAAAATATATACAAGATTAAAACAAAATCTTTCTTAATTTATTATTATTATTATCCCGTTATTATTATTATTTAGACAAATAAAAAAACCAAAGAGAAAACTTTTTTATTTTTTTATTTTTGACCCTTTTTTGAAAAAACGAATTATTATTATTTATTCTATTATTTATTTAGCCGGACGAAATTGGGTGTTGATAATTCTTTTATATGTTGAGTAACTTGTGCTAGAAGAATTTTGTGAATAAATGTTAAGGTGCTCGTGTAAATTAATTTTGGGAAAAAAGGATGGTTGAAATGAGAATAAGAATTATTTTTAGGTTTTAAATGTTGGATTTTTACGCAAGAGAATGTTTAAGAATAATGATTACATTGTCCATCTCTATGGAGTTTTTTTTTTTATGAGGAGATATATGTAACTCTAGGAATATAATTTCCCATGTGAAGTAGTTAATTTTGTCTTAGACTGTTGTGGAATATGTGATTTGTATCCTAACTTGAATGCATGATTGGTTGTTGCAAAATTTTCTATCTAAGTAATAAGTTTGGTTGTGGTTTAAATTGTTGGGAATTATTTTTGGTGTGTTGATGGTGCCTAAATTTATTGGACATAGTGTGATATGAAATTTCAATCCAATTTTAGATGGTTCTTTAGTTATGATATTATGTGGTTTAAAAGTTGGCAAATGTATAAGTAAAGGGTGGATATCTTACGTGATTTTAATAGTCTCAATTATGTGAAGTTATAAATGGAGAAGGTTTTGTGTGCAAAAAAGCGTTATTTTTCGTTTGTCTGGTCGTAGGGCGACAAGGTTAACCATTGGGCGAGATTTTTGCGAAACAAAGTGGTAGCTGGACGACTTGCGCGCTCGTTGGGTTAGACAAATTGGTCATTGGACGACAACTCGTGTGGTTATTGGGCGAACAGTGTGGTCATGGGGTGAGAGTTTTTCGAGGCAGGGTGGTCACTGGGCGACTTGTGTTTTATGAGTTGATACATATTTTGGTGTTTTGAGTGTCAAGTTGCTTGTTTTGTGTGTTTTGCTTGTTCCAAATGTGATTAGAGGTCCTATGGTGATGATATATGTATGATGTGATATGCTAAGTTCTTTAATGATGAATTCACATTATGAGTTGAGGTATGGTTGATCATATGATGATGTTATATGTATGTATGTATGTATATGGTGATGATGTCTAGATTCTCTTCCAACCATAAAGCCAGGTTGGTTCTGTTACCCAAAGGGCTTTGGTGAGCCAGGTAAAAGAGTTTCTTTCAACCATAAGGCTTTGGCATGAGCTTAGCAATAATTCTCTTACCTAAGGCTTTGGTAACAGGTGGAGTTATTGTTTGTAAGTCTTATGGAAAGCAAGTGAATGACCTTTTTCAAGAGATGTTGTTTTTGCAAGAAAGATAAATGGTTGGTTATGAGAGAATGACATACCGTTTAATACTACTTGGTGATAATATGAATTTGTTGAGTTATGAATATATGTGATCATATTAGGTGAGTGATATGTTGACAATATATTGTTATGAAATGTTTTATCTACTTAGCTCACCCTTGCATGTTGTTTGTGTTTGTGTAATGATTGTATAACTTGTGTTATACGGGAGCAAATGTTGATTTAGATGTAGTTGGAGAAGCATAATACTAAGGAGTCTCACGAGGAAGCTTTTGGGAGTTTTTGGAAAGCAATTGGAATTGTTATGTTTTTGAATAAGATGTAATAATTGTCTTTATTTGAAGTTTTGTTTTGAATTGGAAGGATTTGTGATGAGTCATTATTTTCCTTTATTTCATTGCCTTGTTATGTTCATCTTTATGGATGTTTAGTGCTTAATTATCTATCTGTAGTGCATTTTCGTCCGGTGGGCTTTATTGGGCCATTATTATGAATTTTGATTAATTTGGCATTAATTGGTGTAATTTGTGTTTCTAATTATTTTTAGGTATTTTGTGAAACAATTTTGTAGCTTGGATGCTAATCATAAGGTGAATAGAGAGTTGCCACGTCATTTCCACATCATTGCCACGTCTTTGCCATATCAATTAACTTACCCACGTCATTGGACGAACATTTTGGGCCTAGAGTGAGATTTTTGTAATTCTAAAGCCTTTAATGACATTGTTGTAAATATGAGTGGCAGAATGGAGAACACCACGTTTTTAGGGTTTTGGGAGGGTTTGAGACAAACTCTCCTTCCCCATTCGAATTTTACGTTTTTAGGAGAACACCCCCTTGGGGTTTTTTGATTTTGGTGATTTGAGACCATTGGATAACCACCCAACTTAGGGTTTTCGTCCCATTCAATAAAAATCTTGTTTGTTCACTCTTTCCTTATTCTTACTCTAATAATGCAATTTCGTTTCTGTTTGAGTTATTTTTTGAATTCCATGTCTAACTAAGCTTTTGGTATAGATTCCCTGAAGAAATTGAATTGAAACCATGAGGTTATTGTTTTGCAGTGCATCATGGCTTATTGAATGAAAACGAGATTTTATGATGTTTAATCGTGGCTTCATGTTTTCTACACTTTTACAGCCCTTGTTCAAGCCTAATGAGTTTGGGTTCTACCATAGTTGCTTAATCTATATGTGTGAAATTGAAAGATGTGTGTTATGCTTAATAGCATAATGAGCCTGTGTTAATTTTTGCCTAGTTGGTTAATTTTGGGTTTCATGAGAGTAAATTGGATAAGATAATTAATTTTGTAACTTGTGATTGGTGGATTTTCATTAGAATCAAGGAATCAATACATTTTGAAATCTGTTTAATTAAGTTTTATAATTACATTTTGTTAGCTTTGTGTTTGAATCTTAATCTATCAAACCAACCCTCTTTTTGTTGAATTTGGAACCTTTGAGTGAAAACAATGGTCATTGGGAGACCACCTTGGGTTAACTCCTGAGTACTACATTTAATTGTTTTATTTGGTTGGATATGACCTCAATCAATTTGTAATAAGTTTCTTTTGATGACTTGCACCAGTTTGGTTTCGTTTTAATGTTAATTTATTTTGGACATAAAGTTTTATTTGGATGAAACTTTGGCATGTGGGTTAAAAGAGAAAAATATTGACAAGTTCCTATTTAATTAGGATTGTACCAGAGATGTGTTGTGGTATTATTTATGTTTTAAAATTAGAAGTGACATCTTGATAGGTATAAGTCAATTGTGTGATAAAGGATATAAAGTAGTCTTTGAACCTAATCATTGTCTTATATTTGATGCATTTGGTACATTGTGTTAGTAAGAAAAAGAGTAAAGAATATCTACTTGCTTGATCTGCATTGGGCATCAAATAACATACATTGTTTTCTTAGAAAAGAAGAAAATACACATTTATGACATATAAAACTTTTTCATATGAACATGCATCATTTAAATCGGCAAAATAGAAAATAATTGATTGAAGGATTGCCAAAACTCAAGTTTGTAAAGGACAAAGTATGTGAAACATATCAGAAAGGAAAATGGACTAAGGTCTCTTTAAGCCTAAGAACTGTGTTTCAATAGAAAGACCTTTAGAATTGCTTCACATGGACTTATTTGGGTCTTCACAAACTATGAGACTTGATGGAAACTTTTATGCATTAGTCATGGTAGATGATTTTTCTAGGTTCACATGGACACTATTTTTAGCATTAAAAATGATACTTATCACACCTTGAAAATACTTGCCAAGGTTTTAGAAAATGAAAAGAGTTGTAAAATTGTTTCTACCAAAGTGATCATGGAGTAGAGTTTTAAAATGAAAAGTTTGAATTTTTTGTGTGAAAAAAATGGTATAAAATATAATGGTGTGGTTGAGAGGAAAAATAGATTACTTGAAGAACTTGTTAGAACCATGTTGAATGAAACTTTATTGCCAAAATACTTTTGGACTGATGCAGTCAACGCAACTAGTTATGTTTTAAAACGTGTGTTGACAATGTCAATTTTAAAGAAAACCCCTCATGAAATTTTTAAAGGAAGAAGGCATGTTTTGACTCATCTAAAGGTTTTTGGTTGTAAATGCTTTATTCTAAACAATGGTAAAAAAAAATTGGCAAATTTGATGCAAAAGCTTATGAAGGAATCTTTCTTGGTTATGCTACAAATATCACCAATAATGTTGTTAACAAGAGTTCACCTTGGTTTTCTTGAATTGTATCTTCCATATTTACATCAATAGAGACTTGATCTTGCAGCTTAGAGTTAGATTCATCAAATACAACATGTACATATTCTTTAACAATCATAAGTCTCTTATTATATACCTTATATGCATGAATTGGAAGCCCTGAGGCAAGAGAATTCCCATCTAAGGAGGAAGGTGGAGATGGAAGCTGCATATAGCAAAGGCAAAGAGAAAGAAGCCCATCCGGAGTCCAAAATTCCCCTATATTAGATGACTAAAGAAGAGAGCGAATATAACCCCGACTCACCACACCATCACAACCACCCAACACACTGCCACCATTTATACACCTACCACAAACTCGTTCGCCACCAACAGAAATAAGCGCCACCACCCCTTCGTTGACGACATTTCTGAGATCCCACTTCCCAAGCAATGGGAAACTTTCACCTTGGAGTAATATGGTGGAAAGACAGATCCCGATAAGCATGTAAAGATCTATGTCACTCAGGTTGGACTCTATTCGACTGAAGATGTTGTCATGTGTAAAGCCTTCTCCACCATATTCATTGGGTCAACCTTAGAATGGTTCACGTCCCTGCCCCTTTACTTCATCGACTGTTTCGACATCCTTTCCACCCTTTTCTCCACCAAGTTCGCGAGCAGGTGCTCCCACTTAGCAACACCATTATCCCTTCTAAATGTCAGACAGGAAAGAGACAATACATTGAGAGTCTTCATTGATAGGTTTAGCAAGGTTGCACTGAAGATTATGTATGGTTTTTTCGGAGAAAGAGTGTGTACCTAGGGATTCCTAGTAGTTTAAGCATACATAGTATTCCGTGAAGTAAACCAAACAAAGACAATAGTCGTGTGATTTCTAGTACTTGAAACACACACATCATACAAAAATCCTATTAGGGAGACCATCCTTGAACACTTTGGGAGCGGTTATATCAACCCCTCACCTTGCAATAAAGTTTCCATTAGCATATGGCAACATTTTCACTATCCACGGAGACTAAAAACATGCACGAGAATGTTACATAGCAAGCCTACTACCAAAGGAACCCGTCGTGGCCACTAACAACATCGAAAGAGAAATAGGAGCAGGCGCCAGTTTGGTAGGAGAATATTTAAACCTAAAGATCTGACTCAAGGATAGAGCTGGTGGGAGAGACGAAAGGCGTAGAACTAACGCCAAATAAAAGCCTAAAGGTTGGCTCAGCTTGAAGGACAACATTAAAGGATAACACATACCTTTTGGTTAGTAGCAAACTTACCGGGACTAGATCCCCAGATAGTCGTCTATCGATTATCAATTTTCAAAAAAGACTGATATGTCTCCTAGAAGAAAAGAAAATTTGGGGAAGAGAGAAGATTGGCAATCAATGTAGAAGTAGCGAAACTTTTGGAGGTCGGATTCATCAGAGAAGCCCAATAAACGATATGACTGGCCAACATAGTTTTGGTGAAGTCGAGCGGGAAATGGCACATATGCGTCGATTTCACTGACTTGAATAAGGCCTGCCCCAAGGATGTGTACCTTTTGCCAAGTATCGACCGCCTAGTTGACGAAGCAGTAGGAAAATACGTACTCAGTTTCTTAGACACCTACTCCGTGTATAATTAGATACCCATTGCACTAGCCGATGTGATTAAAACTTCGTTTATCATAGAAGACGCGGATGATTTTACAAGGTCATGCCCTTCGGCCTTAAAAACACGAGAGCGACATATCAGAGATTAATGGACAAGGTCTTCAGCCTTTTAACCGGCAAAATCGTTGAGGTATATGTAGATAATATGGTCGTAAAATCACCTTACCTTTAGCAACACTCCGAAGATCTACAAACATATTCGTGACACTAAGAAAAGATAATTTAAGGGCTAAACTCAGAAAAGTGTGTTTTTGGTTTAAATGGCGGTAAATTCTTAGGGTTTATGCTCACACAAAGGGGAATTAAGGCGAACCCTGAAAAAATGTAGGGCGATAATAGAAATGAGAAGCCCAACTAATGTTAAGGAGATACAACGACTAAAAGGCTAACTAACAGCCATATCTAGGCTCCTACCTAGGTTAGCGGACAAGACACGCCCTATGATCCGCTTACTAAGAAAATTTGCTAAGTTTGCATGGGGAGAAGAATGCCAAAAAATGTTCACAGAATTGAAGGAGATATAGCTTCCCCACCCCTCCCCCGATTTTGCAAAAACCTAGATGGTATTCAATAACCTATCTATTTCGTTAGCCGAGCACTATAAGACCCATAAACCAGATATCATATGGTAGAAAAAATAGCCTTATCCTTGGAAACCGCAACAAGAAGACTCAAACCCTACTTCAAAAATCATTTAAGTTATTGTTAAGACCGACTAACCCATCAAGAAGATTTTACAAAAGTCCAATCTCACTGGAAGGATGTCATCATGGTTTGTTGAGCTCTCGGAGTTCAACATACGGTATGAATTGCATGGACCCATCAAAGCTCAATGCCTATCATACTTTGTCAACGACTTGCATTAGGCCCTAGAGGAAGACCAATGGACCCTATATGTTGATGGATCTTCTAATCCCAAAGGGGTAGGGGCCAACATTGTGTTGAAGGGACTCAACAAAATTTTTATCGAGAAGTCCTTACACTCTGCCTTCAAAACCTCCAACAACCAAGCAGAATATGTGGCCATCCTCGCCGGATTTTACTTGCTAAAGAAATGGGAGCACGTCGTGTAGTGTGTAGAACTAACTTCAAGCTCACGGCAGGCCACCTGAACAATGAATATTAGATAAAAGACCTAATCCTTCTTTAATATTATCATTTGGTCCATGATGTCATGAACACCAACTTCGATGAGATAATCATACAACACGTACAAGGGGAGATAACGCTCTATCCAAATTAGCAAGCACAAGAAAAAAAGGGAATTGTAGATCCCTATTTCAGCAAACATTAATGGCACCATCAACTACCAATACTTGTATGAACTTGGACAGCAGCGACGACACTGGGATGACACCATACCTACAATACTTGAAGATCGACACCCTTCTATACCCTATGGACAAAAGATGGCTACGAAAAGAAGCACGATACATAATGATAAGGGAAAAGTTATACAAATGAGGGCATAGCCAGCCCCTGCTAAAGTGTGTCATAAAGGAATAGGCAGGTTATGTCATAAAAGAAGTTCATGAAGGCATCTACGGGTATCACTCTAGATCGCAAACAATGGCAGTAAGAATTCTAAGGGCGAGATATTTTTGGCCAATTATGGAAGCAGACTATCACGACTTCGTTAAAAAGTGTGTACCCTGCCAGAAACATGGAAACCTCACTCATATAAGACAAAAAGAGTTGCACCATTACAAAATAGATTGAAGCTCAGCCATTAACTACCATCACGACCCAACAAGTCCAATAGTTTGTTTAGAAGAACATCATGTGTCGCTATGGGGTGCCACACACCATAATAACAGACAATGAGTGACAACTTGTAGACAAAGAACTCACAAAGCTCTATATCGGCTTAGGGATAAAACACATCACCAGTTTAGTCAAACACCCTCAAACTAATGGGTAGGCCGAAGTTGCCAACAATGTAATTCTGGTAGAACTGAGAAAGAGGTTGGATGAATCAAAAGGGAAGTGGCAAGATAAGCTATTAGAAGTATTATGGGCATATAGGTGCACCCCACAATCTGCTACAAACGAGTCCCCATTTAGTTTGGTATACGAAACGAAGGCTATGATCTCGGTTGAAATTGGAGAGCCCTCTCTAAGAAGACAAATTTAATATGGCAAGCTAAATGAAGAAAGCTTGTGCACGAGCCTGGACCTAATACTAGAGTTACGACAAAAGGCACAAATCAGAAACATAGCAGTTAAACAAAGAGACATAAGGAAGTACATTTTCAAGCTTCAATTGTGCGCATTCATAAAAAAGGGATCTCATTTGAAGAATGGCTAGCAGTACCAGAAAGAAGGAGTGTAAGTTCTCAGCCAACTGGAGTGGGCCCTATAGAGTACGTGAAAATGTCGGCCAAGGAGCTTATAAGCTGGAACAACTATCTAGTGAACCAATACCGAATACGTGAAATGTTTATCATCTCAAATTTTATTTCAGTTAAGGCTCGGGCTATAAAAATAAAGTAATCAAATGTAACCCTAGGTGTACTCTTTTTTCTCACTCAGTCTTTTTTCCCTGAGGAGGGTTTTGGATGGGGAGTTTTTAATGAGGCACCCTATCATCAATAAAATAAGGGTTCCCTGTCGCCTACTTAAGTAGGCAGTCCTGGTTAAACAAATCAAGTTCCATGTCGTCTACTTAAGTAGGCAGTCCTAGTTGAACAAAGCAAGTTTCATGTCGCTTACCTAACTAAGTCGCGTTGAACTAAACTACTTCTTTATCACCTACCTAAGAAAACGACCATCATCAAAAAAAGCAAAGAGCAAACGAGGCACATTACTAACTACCTATTTTATTATCTCTATCCTAGCATACACAATTTTACGTTCTTTACTACGCATAATATCTAGAATAGTATGAATCGCAAATTAAAGGATCTTAAGCAAGGTATCCGAAAAAGATATATTATATCTTGGTAGTATCACTAACATTTTGCATGTTCAAATGAAGTATTAGAGTATTAATTATTATAAACTTTTTTGACAAAAATCCCAAAAATATCATAAACAAAAACAAGCTTAAATTTAAGCAAAACAAAAGCAAACATAATTCTTCAAGACATGACTACTCCGGGTAATCTCAACTTCTTTATGGACCGCCTCCTCCTCGCCCTAGCAGCAACACCAACAACGGTGACTTCAAAATCCTTTGAAGTCTTACGGGTTTCCATCTCTTCCTCATCTAACAATCGGTCATCAAGAACATCCTTAATCATATCAAAGCGCGAATCCTCAACATTCACCTCGTGCAAAAACACCGCCTACCTCAAGCCCTTATTAAAATTGTTTATATAATCTTGGACTATGTATTTCTTCAAGTCCTCAAGTTCAATCTTTATTCCCTGATACTTCTCCCTCAAGTTCAATCTTTATTCCCTGATACTTCAGCCTCCAGAAGCTTTATCTTCTCCTCCATCTTCTTCTCTGAGTCCAAGCACCTTATCTTCCATGAACCAAGGTGTTTCATCTCGGCAACCAGTTCCTCTCTCTCCTTCTCCTAGGCCACCTTTTCTTCTTCATAATTAGCATACAACGCATTCAACTCCCCATTGACCTGCTCCACCTTGGTTTTCCCCCTCTTTTAGCTCCTTTTGCAACAATGTTGCCCACCCTCTGGCCTAAGATTAAAGCCCTACTATTGAATCCCACTATTGCCCTCACCAAAGCATTAGGTTCCATATTATCCAGAGAAGATAATACAGCCTCATCCAGACTTATCTCAATGTATGACATACAATAGTTTTCAGTAACTCCAAAAGTCCAACCTCTGGCCTCTTAATCCCAAAACATGAACCCGGCCTTAGAAGCTCAGCCTTGACCCTCTTGATATCTTTCCCAACCCCTTTCTGAACAGGGATTGTCATTTTCCTCTTAGTTTCACATTGTACTCGAACCTCTACCAAGGGCTCCTATACGTTGGGCACCTCAGTGTCCCCAACATTCCTGGCCTTTTCCACCAACTCCTTCCTTAAACTCTTGAAAAAACTCAAATTCCTCTTTCCCAATTAAGCCATATAACCTACATCACAAGTACACATTTCGTCATCATTCTTACTCTAAAGAAAATAAAACACGATACCTTTTAGATCAACAAAAGGATGGATTGATAAATAAACCCTAACTAAATCCTTAGTAGGTAATTTATACTAAATCTCTCTAGAACTTTTACTATTCGCTTATCATCCGCCGACAAGTCCTCCATCCTCATCCCCTTGTAATGCCATGGGTTATCTGTCCAACTAAAAGGAAACTTTTCACTCATGTCCTCATTGTAAAATAATGAGTGGCCTGGCGGCTTCACGACAACCTTAAAGAAGCCATCCTTAAAATGCTTGAATGACTATGAAAAAGCATTTAAAATACTTATACCCGGTTGGCTGGTCAAAGATAGCCATCTAATTGGATTTTTTGTCTGGGTATCATGAAAGTAGAGAAAACATTTTGGAGACGGACAAAGATACAACGACCAAAATAATAGTCTAAATGCTTGCAAGTACCCCCAACTATTGGGGTGCAATTGGGTTGGTGCACATGTGAATCCACCTAGTCATATGCGATCTTGCCCGATATATTGCTCTCGGCCAACTCTTCAGCTAGATCCTCCCTCACATATGGAACAACATCCATGTAGATCCCTCTCTTACTAGATAAAAAACCACTTGACTCACTCGTCGAATCATTACCTCAACTACTCGTACCCAAGATAGAATCACTATCGGACATACCTTAACGAGAAGATGACAACACAAGGGTAATGAGTCGGACATGAAAAGCTTGATGGAGATAGAATACAAACTTTCTCTCAATCGTGCAAATGAAAAGTGAATTCATACATTTGCCCCTAACTCTTATTTATAGGGTTGAACTTAACTTCCACACTTTCCCGCCCAAAACCCAAATCATTATGCATGATACATTCATAAATATCATATTAAAATAAGGTGTCTTTTTAACTTCCCTTAACACCACCTCTAGCTTCCTTATCCCATCTTTGTCACCACCTCTACGTCGCTTCAGCTCCTTGAGGCTGGGGGGCTACCATACCCTAAGGGTGTAGACCAAAGAAAGAGAAAGTTTTTTTGCAAAAACTGAAACACTTACAAAGAGCACTTAGCATGACAGATCTTGCTACAGGTTAGGGGACTGATGTACTATAGTGGCCAAACCGACCGCTATAAACCATAATGACCAAGCTAGCCACTATGTCATAGTATTCTGATTTGACTACTAACTTAGGAAAGTTGCCAACCCTAAAGGCCGCTAACTTACAAATAAAGGCCGCTAACTTAAAAATAGTCGTTGGACTTAGAAGGATACTACACGGTCCATGACTGAACCCACATAATGGCCAAGTCAATTAACTACATGACTTCCTCAAACGTCTATTATAACCAGTAAATGCTGCATACTCTAGTTTGGAATAAATCAGTTAAATCATTACGAAAAAGTATTGAACCTGAAACTTGGGTGCAACTAAGCCCACACAAGCCCAATTAAGGACTCGACCACTAAAGAGATAATCAAGGCCCAACTCTTAGTCCAAACCAAGGAAAACATGATTAATCCTCTATAAATAAAGATGGACCCCAGCATATAGGTACACTTTTCATTAGTGCATAATCTGATATTTGACTTTAAGATTTTTTGTTGACTTGATCGTTGGAATCATTTCTGTAGATAACACCCAAACGCTCCATCAAATATCCAATGATGAAGACATGATAAATAGGACCAAAGAGTATCCATTTGAGAAATTCAAAAATTGTAGTAAGATAAAGTTTGAGCCCTATAACAATCTATTATTGTCTCTCGAGGAACAAATATCATAGCTCCAATCCTTTCATATAACAAATCTTAACAATTTAAAAAATATTCTTAGAACACCCATTAAATCATTCAGGCCATCCACAAATTATTAAAACTTATATTTCTGATTAACAAAACAATTACCAACCTCATAATATACGCAACTTCCATTTTAGCTCCCTTAATCTTCCATCACCATCCCAAAACAATAATTGTTTAACAAAAAAAGTGTACTCCTCAATGATTTCGTCATAATTTTATCTTCCAAAACTTAATTAATTCTGATGTGTGTTCAAAAATTTCAAGCAAGTTTTGTCAAAAGATAATTAGCGCAAAACAAATAAAATATAAAAAATTTGATTATACAAGTCGAAAAGAAAAATATACAACCTCCCTCAAAATTATACGACTACGTGTATTAGACAAGTAAAAAAAGCTACATTAAATTATTTTTTAATTTAGTTATTGATTGAATATTTAAATTAATATTTTTATCTAATTATTTGAAATCAAAATTATTAAAAAAATGTCACAATGTTTAAAGTTATATTTTTATAATTAAATTTTAATTAAAAAATTGAATAAGGGATGTTCCTGCGGAGAACAAATAAGAGATGTCAAACACAAGCATCACCTTACCTCAATCTGCAATCTCTCTAGTAAGCTTTCTTCCGGCATGTATGTGCTATCTACTGGTGTCCCGGCTTGGACCGATTTGGACCTGGGAGGGGTTACCTGCGGAGGAGACTCCGACGCTCAAGTCAGCTAAGAATTCTCAGAAAGTCAAATATCGTGATTAAAGGATTAATGAATGCGTACCTTTAATTCGTGGGGTCCATGTATATTTATAGATTATTATCGTGTCTGGCCACGTCATGGGCTGGGCTTTTGATTGGGCCACAAAGAGGCCTGGACCAAGCCCAGGTCCCACAGTTTGGTTATTGTGGGCCCCAGTGGCCTGGTTAGTAGTGTTTTAGGTCTATCAAGTACTCGTTTGATTTCCTTGAGTTAGCGGCTTAGGTCGTTTACTCTTGCTTGTTCGACATCGATGATCGTTTGCATCCTTGAGGGATTATGTAGGCGGATCTCACGGTTGTAATCAGGTTAGGCCGCCTAGGTGTAGTACACCAGTCTCCCCAGCATATGTTGGTGTATCTATAACGGCAAAAGATGAGAAGTGTTGGTGTATTTTGTTAGTCCGCTTAGGTATAGTACAAGGGAAATTATATTTAAAATTTGAAATAATCTTCGAACAATCAATGATAACAACTATTTTGATTACATATGATTGATATATTTGATCATTTTGATTACTTCTAATAATTATATCATGATTTTTTTTTTTTCTTCTTCCTCCACCCATCCTCAACATCTCCGATCTCTCCATCCCTCCATATTTTCTCTTTCACTGAACACATCATCACAGGTGTAACAGAAAAGGACGCACCGCAGATTCCATCATCATCTCTTCCCTTTCATCCTCCAAAACACGATCCATTCCACACCAACACCCATCAGCTTTTTCCATCCACTCTAACAGGTTCATCATTCCTCTTCATCACCAACATTCCCCTCACTTCTAGACAACACACAAAAAGTACCGATCTATCTTTTCCGGCGAGCCTCGAAGTGGCGGCATCAGAACCCGCACCGGATTTGGTCTCCTTCGACGGGAGCCACTACACGTCACCTTCCTTCGACTTGGATGCACGAGCTGTTCTCGGTTAAAGTTTTTTCATTTGGTTTTTAATGCTGTTGGTGGAGGAAAAGGTTCAGACCTTCCTTCTCTTCCTGGGAGCTTCTCTTGGTTGATCATGGCAAGAAATCCAGCGTGGGTTAAAGATGGAATTCGTGGGCTGATTAAATCCGCATGAGAGTGGTTAACCAATGAATCAGCCTTTTCTTCTTCTTTTTTTCTCTCTCTCCAATTTTATTTTGCCCAAATTAATTTTTAATCGCCTATATTTTATATTATTATATCTTGAATTTTGCATTACTTTTGGAGGTTAATACTCCTGCACCATTTTCTATTAGCTTTATGTGATTAAGTTACCATGAGGTGTACTCTAAACCTATACTAATTTAATATTTAATAATGCTTATAAAGAGTGAAAGGGGTACATGTTTAATGGGAAGGGATTGGGAGATGGAATCAGCGGGCATACATATTTCATTTGCCATTTTTATGTGAATTTGTGCTAAATTGATGGATCAAAATTTGAGTTCAATTTTATTTAAACATCTATTTGCATTTTGTTAAAGAAAATTGGTAATTACTGATTTTCTTTCATGTATGAGTATAATTGTATTTTTTTATTAGTTAGAAATAAATTCACGTGAGATATTATTTTCGTAACATGAAAATTTTATTAAGAAAATAAAAAACAAGAAGGAAAAAAACAAAAAAAATATCAAGTGGGTTTGTTGGAGGAGGCTCATCGATATCAGCTAGAAAGAGACACCTTAGAGCGGTGTAGTCCGTTAGTGCTGGTTTTAGAATCTTTAGGATGAAGAGGATGCCTCCTATCACCTTCATGGATGATGACTTCTTAGGTGTGGACCCTACGCAAGATGACTTCATAGTCATCATAATGGAGATTGAAAATGTAAGAACCGTGAAATTTAAATAAGTAAATAAATAATTATTTAATAAATACGGGTACTAGAATTTTTATAACGTGGAAAAGTACTAGTTCAAATGGTTGAGAGTACTTAATTAGATTGAGAGGACTTGGGTTTGAATCTTATGCATGCCATTTAGGTGTTATTTTAATCATGTAATTTTAATAATATTTGAGCGTGAAGAGGGATAATATAATCTTATATTTATTGAAATTATCAAGAAACATGAATTGGATTGATGGTTGTGCATGTGCTTAGTAATTGGCATGGGTATGGGTTCAAACCTTGTTAAATCCAAATTAAACTTTCTTTATAATGTATCTTGAATAGCAATTAACATAACCTTAATGCTATTTTTCGTTAATGGTTAATTAAGTGAAATTAGAGTGGGAGAGAGAAGAGAAATAGAGGAAAAAAGTAAATGGAAGCCTAAGGAAGCTATTAAATGGAAGTTGTTCTTCTTGTTTTTTTGGGTTCCTTTAAGGAACCGCCTGCCTCGTGGTGAGCACCGTGCCGCCAGGCGACACAAACAGAGCAACCCAGTTTTCTGGGTTTTTAATGAACTGCCCGGTGGTGATGAACACCCGCCAGGTGACGTGAGTCAATTTGGATCGATTTTAGTGTTTTGGAGTTTCTGGGTTGATTTTGTTCGGGGAAAAAGATAATGCCAACTATTTGGAAATGATTGGAAGCCGAATTCGCTGAAGTATATAAAATTAAAGGTTCGATTTGGTGAAAATTGCATGAATATAAATTTTTGGGTTGATGAATTGGGGATTTCATAGTCGCACTATATTAAGTGGTAAGGTTAGTGGAATTTCGTATATGGAGGAGTCTGATAACGCTGTCGTTGACGCGATCAAATTAATACAACTAACCTATAGCAACTTCAGTATTGCTAAGATAGTAGTCAAGAAAATAGAAAAGGTAAAGTAACCCTAAGTCGTCTCCCAACGAACACGGAATTGATTTTTAACAAATTAGTTCTTATAAAACTATACAAATGAGTTAGTCAAATAAAATATAAAAAATATAGGGGATTAAGATAAACAAAGATAGAAATAAAATTTAAAAGATAAAAAGAAATAAAAACAATAATAAAGAAAATAGATTGATTCCATTGCTTTTTCAAAATAGATTCATCATCGGTTATCTAAAGATTATTGCTCAATTAATTATTGTTGTAGATTTGCAAATTAATCAATGTAAAGTCTCAATTAATTTGTTGACCCATTAATATCATAACTTCCCTGTAGGATGGTCCATTGGTTGTTTCAACTTTCTGTGGTGGTACATAATGTTGTTGAAAACTGTTTGGAACATATGGTTGCTGAGGTGGACACTTAGAATATGATCGTTGCTCATATCACAAAAAAGATGATCTAGGATATAGATCATTAAATTGTCGTAAAGTTAACCCACTTATATCAGGTGCAGAAGTAGGTGTGACAATTTGTTGCTGAAAATCACGTGGTTGCTGCGGATAGCAATTGTAATCCATTTGAAAACTACAATGTTGATTATTTTTGTATGAAAAATTATTTTGCATTTTTGAAAGAGGTTTTCTGAAAAAAAATAAGTTGAAAGCTTGTTGGGTAGACTTCCAGGAAAGAGAGGTGCGTCTCAATGGACAACTTAAGTACCTTATCTTTCCTTAGCCAAAGTTTTTCCCAACCAGTTTCACAAATTTCCCAACAAAATTCCTCAAACAAAAATTATGCTTAAAAAAATAAATAACTAAAAAAAATTAAGTAACTAAAGAAAATAAAATAAAATAACTAAAGAAAAAAAATGTTAGGAAAAAAAATTGAGAAAAGAAAATGTTAGTGATAAACAAAAATAAAAATAAAAATAAAAATAAAAAATAAAATCAAAAGAATAAAAATAATAATAAGAACTAAAATGATAAAAATTCTAACCGTGTTCCCCAGCAACGGCGCCAAATTTGATAATGCTATCGTTGACGCGATCAAATTAATACAACTAACCTATAACAACTTCAGTATTGCTAAGATAGTAGTCAAGAATATAGAAAGGGTAAAGTAAACCTAAGTCGTCTCCCAACGAACACGGAATTGATTTTTAACAAATTAGTTCTTATAAAACTATACAAATGAGTTAGTCAAATAAAATAAAAAAAAATATAGGGGATTAAGATAAACAAAGATAGAAATAAAATTTAAAAGATAAAAAGAAATAAAAACAATAATAAAGAAAATAGATTGATTCCATTGCTTTTTCAAAATAGATTCATCATCGGTTATCTAAAGATTATTGCTCAATTAATTATTGTTGTAGATTTGCAAATTAATCAATGTAAAGTCTCAATTAATTTATTGACATTCTCACTTTTAACTAAAGTACAGTCTCAATTAAAAGTGAGAACTTTTAGATTATCCATAGTAAATTCAACCAAAGTACAATCTCAATCAAATTTTACTATGCCTAATCATGTCTATTCTTTTATCTCTTCACCAAATAAAAAGCTTAATTAATCAAAGTAAAGTCTCAATTAATTGTAGTTAGAGTAAATACCTTTAACCAAAGTAAAGTCTCAATTATTGGTAAAAACTCATTTAATCATATGAAAGTTTCTAAATAAAATCAAAGTAAAGTCTCAATTCAATTTAAAAACCCTTGGACTCATATGACCAACATGCATATAGATTTAAAATCATTACTTCTTACGTGATTCAAAGATAAAAGACATAGATGAATTAAAACCTCAACAATAATAAAAAGAACAAATAAATTAATTGATCTAACCTCATAATCCAATTAAGAAATTACAATGGAATCAACTCAAGAAGTCTAAAACTCAATGAATGCAAAATATAGAGAGAAGAAAAGAGAGAGAAAGAAATTAGGTCCCCCTAAGGGTTCCTCAATTCCGACGTGTTGAACTTGTTCTTTTTACTTCTCCCTTGGTCTCTTTATATAGGAATTGGACTAGGCTTTTTTGTTGCTAAAATCTCTCAAATATCTTTAAAATAAAGATAAAGATAAATATTTAAAAATATTTGGAGAGATATAGACTATTTGACAAATATAATTGGTTGATAATATCAATATCTAATATAATTAAATTAATTAATTAATTAATTAAAGATATATGATAAATTATCACCAATTAGTATTTGTATTAATTTTCCAAATCAACCCTTTGCAATCTCCTTAAATTATCTTCTAAAAAATCCAATATCTTCAAGATATATTTGTTTGTTGTGGAACTAAAAAGATTCAAGAAGATCTTGTCATATTTAAAAAGATTTGGTAGTTATTATCTTTTAATATTTTATGATATAATTAAATAAGATAA
>Ga0214545_1006994_pt1 | contig 19226 bp, 10 predicted proteins | sample CNSS4metaG_FD_160064 | JGI IMG/M metagenome (GOLD analysis project Ga0214545, IMG submission 160064) | Root nodule microbial communities from cowpea collected in UCLA plant growth center, Los Angeles, California, USA - CNSS4 | ecosystem: Host-associated > Plants > Roots > Nodule | place: USA...
TCACTAACAAATAAAAAAAAAAAAATATTTCTTTTTTCAAGAAGGAAAGAGAACATATAAGAGATAAGAGTGGAGACAACAATTATTTTCCTCTTTAAAAATACAAAAAAAAAAACAAGTAAAAGTAAAAGATGAGATATGTGAGAAACTCAAGAAACAAATGAAAAATATCTTAATTTTTTTTATTTTTTATTATATTTGATTTCAAATTTTATTATCAATTAATATTAAATATTATGATTTATAAGTAAAATAAAAAAGATTTAATTTTATTTTCTTTGATTTTTGATATACTACACATAATTTAAAAAAATTTAAATACTATACATAAAATTTAAAAAGTTTCAAAAATTTTAATTGCATAAATTATAAAAAGAATCAAAAAATTTTAGCATACATGATTTAAAAAACTTTAAAAATTTTAAATACATAAATTAAAAAAAAATCAAAATTTTTGGGGGCGATGGCCCTGCCCCTGTAATAGTCTGCCACTACACTCATATTTTTGTACTACAAGATTTACTACTTTTAATAACATTGTTTTGGTTATGTTTATTAAAAATGTTACTATATATAAATTTTATGAGCTATATATTTTTACTACAATATATTTATTCATAACAGTTTTAAACAATGTTATCATAATAGTAGGTGTGAGGACATGATAATTAAAACAACAAATATGTAAGTTTTTCATTTTTTTTTTCTTTGAAAGCGGGAGGTGCGATTTCCTCCTTTTCTTTTTACCATTTTCTTTTTTGTAAATGCATTTCCCCCTCAGGAAGGAACCGTATTAAGTATTCTTCCTAAAAGTTGAAGTTCCGTTTGTGAAATTTCAAAATTCTTTATGTTTTGTTTGTACAACCCAATTTAGGAAAATAATTTATTTATTTAGAGAATTTTAATCTTTAAGTATAATGACTTGTTTGAATAAGGAAATTATAAAGAAATTGAAATTGAGAAATTTTAAAAAAGTATCAATACTTAACATAATAGAATTTGAAATTCACTAAAAAAAAAGAAGGAAATTGAAGTTCCACAATTTGTCTTGAGCTTCGATCAAAGTCACGTTTTCTCGATCTTCGACTACGACCAACTAGTCTCAACCTATGTTTAGGGTTGACTAGTCTTGACCTTTGGCCAACATCGACTAGACTTTCCTTCTGAGACAACTTGGCTCAAAATTCTGTCATAGTCGACTTGTCTTGACCATTTGATTTAAACCAGTTTAGTTCAACCTTCAGCACTAAAGGTTGAGCCTATTCAGCCTAGGACGAAGGATGAATGAGAGTCGCTCATGGTTGAGGGTCTAGACGAGTTGCTTGGCACAGAATGTGGAGATGACCCGGGCCAAGCCAAAATCGAGCTAAATTAGCTTGAACAAAAGGTCGAACCAAATATTTTAAAATGGAATATTACCTCAAAAGAGAAATTTATTATCTTTATCCAACCAAGAAAATTTAAATTCAAGATATTTCTAATATAGCGTACAAGAAGATAATTAGTGTGGATGACACCATTGAAAAATGAGGACACAGGAGCTTAGGACCGGTGGCCATAAAATAGGCTTCTCATGCTCTAGATACCATATTAGAATTTAATCTACTCTAACAAAGAAATAAAACAAAAAAGGTTGATCTATGAAATTATTGTCTTTCATATCCATAGTTTAGAATGTTCTCTTTATATATAGATTTTACAACCGAGATCGCGGTGGGACGGCGAAAATAATTTAAAAAAAAAAAGATGAGTCACCATCATAGTTTATTATGGAAAACTATAGAAAAACCTTAAAAAGAATAGTCTTCGAAACCAAATTTGGATTTGAGAATTGGTTATGTATGGGGAAGGTATTAGCACCCCACAACGTCTATCTTAAGACGATTCCCTCTTTAATTAAGTGTGCAAGATAGAATTTGATGTTTAAAATATATGTTGTTCCCCAAGAATCAAACAAAATAAAAAAAAAAAACACATACAAAAATAATAAAGATTAAAAACAAAATTATTTTTTTATTTTTTTGGGCCCGACGAGGATTGTACCTTGCTCCAACATATTTCCTTTTGGAAAATCAAGGATAACGTAGTTCTTTATAAAAAAAAAATTAGTTGTTTGATATTATTATTTTATTTTTCTAAATTTTATATTTTTTATATATTTTTTTATTAATATCAAGAGAACCCAAGATTCTAAATGATAAAAGATTTAGTTATCAAGCAAATCCGAGATTTGACATGACATTTACAAAATATTTTTATAATTTTTATTTTTATTATTATTAATATTTTTTAAGAAAAAAGAATTAAAAACCTACGAAAGAAATATTTTTAATTATTAAGATAAATGGCATTTGAAATAAAAAGAAAGAGAAAGGTTGAACATATCGATTACAAACCCAAAATCATCTCACGTGCGAACCCCAATCATATTTATTCATACAACAAGTCAATCGATCATACATTTGATATTATAAGAGAATCAATAACATTAGGAGCAAAAAGAGTTTACCATTCAGGGACACGAAGGAAGCAAAATTGACTGAAAGGATACTAAGGTGACCCACTTTTGCGTGTGTGCTCTAGTATTAAAAAAGAAGAGGGGTTTTTTGAATTTTGTTTTTGTCTTCCATTGGAGAAATTTTGTGCTTATATAGGCACCTTAGGGTACCATTGGAATCCTAGTCTTTAATTATAACAAAATATATGAGAAAGAAATTGGTCTTGATGAAACCTACTATAGAAATTAAATGGTCAAATAATATCCACGGTATTGATTATAATTATTAACGAAATATTTCCTGTAATTACTAGAATCATATTTTCCGTCACATAAAGATCGTGATCAAATCATAACATATTATTTATATAATTGATTTTAATTATTACCAGGAATATTTTCTTCTAACTATTAAAATCGTACAATTCTCTAAAAAATATTATTATCGGGAACATTTACTGCTAATTACTAAAATAATATCTTCCCTGACTGACAAATCAATGAGACACATCACACAAGCGTAAATGCAAGATATTTATTCAAATTATTACAAAAACATATTGCTCCTAATATTATACCCTTCTCTAAAAATAGAAATTATAAAATATCCTTTTCTGACATGTTATGTGAAGAGTGTAAATAGCAAACAATGGGGTGAAAACATGTATAAAACATTTGGGCTCATGAGAAGGGTATGATAATTAAAAACAAATTAGATTCTCCCTTCTTTTTCTTCTTTTTTTTTCTTTTTCTTTTTTCCTTTTTTTTTTCATGGTAGAATTAAAGTTAAAAATCTAACATATTTTTATTTTATTTTATTTTTTATTTAACAAAACAAAATACATTCACTCGAACGAAATTGAGTGTTTACAATAGAGAACCTAGAAAGTAAGAGAATACAATCCATAAGGCAGAGCTAGCAATATTGTTCCATCCGTATAACAAAATAAGAAATTACAAAAACAAGATACAATGTGATTAAAATAGAATACAATATACACTAACAAAGTCTATGCATCTAGAAAAATTATTTTTCAAGAGTAATGTAGGTGCACTTAGACGACAAATTGTTCTAGAGTATCTTTCAAAGGAATGCCTTGTATGTATCATTAATGTTTTTACTTCTTAAATTCTAGGTTTCAAAATTTTAACTTTCTATCTCCATATATACTACTAAATCATACCAAACTCTGATAAAATTGTATATAGTCATTCGAAGTGACCCAAAGGTCGACCGAGTCGGCCCAAGGCAAATGTCAATCAAATTGGCATTAGAAAACGTCGGTCAAGTTGGCGTTGACCGAAGATCGATCAAATTGATGTTGGTTGAAGGTTGATATGAGTCGTACTGACCAAATATCAATCGAGTCAGGATGACCACGAGGGTCAAAATAGCCGTTCTTTGAAGGTCAGCCTAAATCGACCCTAGTCGAAGGTCATCCCTAGTCTATCTCGGTCGAAGGTCGACTTGAATCAGTATCAGTCGAAGGTCAGTCAAAGTTAACCCTATTACAGCTTAGCCAGTTGAACCCTACCAAAGCTCTACATAGTCAACCTCGGTTCAAGTCAAAGTTTTGCTCCAGTCGACCTTGGTGGAAAATAAGCCAATTCACCCTAACAGATGTTCCTACCAAGTCGGCTCAAGTCCATATCTAATCGTTAGATATTTTAGGTCTATCTTAATTTATTTAATCTAATTGTCAATGTGGATTAATCTATATTTAATCCAAAATAAATTAGATTGAAAAAAGTTCAAATTTAATTAATCTAGTTAAAAGAGACATGTATTATGGATCCAATCTATTTTATAAGATAGATAATAGATTTCGTAAAATCCAATCTATTTTATTAGATCTAGAGTAATTTTGAAAAGTCCAATCCATCTCACCTTTAGTCTACGAGCTGAGAAGTTTCTTGTAAAATAGAATGAATATTAGTCAATGTCGTCCGTGGTTAGATTTGAGGTATACCCTAGATCAAATTTGTCATGTTTGTAATAATAAAAAATGTTTATTATTATTTCATTGTCATATTTATTGAATTCATATGATAATGTTCTTGATTAAAATTAAAGACTTATTATAATAGATATTATAATAATGAAAAATAAATTTTATATAATTTTAATTTAAATTATTCTATGATCATGGGATTATTGAAGATAGGACATCATTATTCTGGATATATCAATATGTGTAGTGGTCTTTATAAGATAAAGATTAAAATATCTCATTTCTTAAATTACACATATAAATGCTATGTATACAAATATGACCATTGAACTAACTCAAAGGAGAATTCCTAATGGTCAATATTACCAATGAATTGTCAATAAGAAGTTATTTTAAAGAAAAATATAATTTTTTTAGACTTGAGATTATCATAGAAATTAACAATTTATTTATTATACTTTGATATCAGATTTCTAACACTTTGTGATGTTAGTTGAATGATTATTGGGTATGATTAAATTCTTGTGGGACTAATGATTAAACATGAAAGAATCCATCAACTCTTGGTAATGAGTTTGAGCTTTATATAAATAAAGACCTTGGCTGAAGCATTATGAATGAAAGAAAAAAAGAGTTTTATAAGTCATTCACATGTGTTAACTTATTAGAATTTGACAGATATACTATATTCTAGAATTAACATAAAACTATAAAAATGGAAGGAAATATTATATTAATCTTCTGGTGGTTCAAAAGTAAAAGGTACTTCTTACTATCGGGTCGTTGAGGAGTGTTTCTAGACACCAACCTTGATTAATAAATTAATGAGTTAATTTATTACTGGTTTAGTGATGAACCTACGTGGTCGGACACTAACGAGTGTTCATATCATTGTTGGATATTATTGATTGAATTAAAGAGATTAATTTTAATTAATTAGTATCTTTTTTAAGTGAAATATTATTATTTTTTTCTAATACCAAAAGTATAATTAATATAAAATATGAAAATTTATAAATTGATCGGTAAAACTTGGTCAATTAGATTAGTAAGCAAAATGAATATTTATATTACTATAATTAATAAAAACATATGATTTATAACTAAAAACAACAAACCTAGAGAGAGGTTTTAAAATAAAAAGAAAAAAGTATTATGTGGGTTTTTCTATTTTTCGTGAGATGAAATTAAAATGCTCGTTATATATGAGACTCATGAAAACATAAAAAGAGATCCATGTTGGCGTTGTTTTTAGAAAGAAAAGAAGCCTTTTCAAAACCTATCTCTTTTGGAAGAGTTGCTTTTATGAAATTACTAAGGTTATAGTTTTTCACGGGTCAAGGGTTGATGCAACAAGGTCATGTCACGTGTAGGATCTTCATGCGGGAAAAAAATTCCCAATAAGGTATTTTTCTTGAATTTTTGTTTTTTATATCTAGTATGCATAATTTTAATCAAAATAGATCAATATTTGTGTATGTTATGAGTACGATTTGTAACCTTCGATTGGTATCAACTTTGTTTTTGTTAAATTATGTTGCTGGCTTATGATTATTTTTTGAAATCATAATCATAATGTTTAATTGTGATTAACGCTGAATTTTTTTTCTGCAATTAAACCGTAGAAAAATCTTACATGGTGATTGTTTAATTATTTTCGGAAATTGAATGTCTATATATATGTATCATAACACTGTTATTGTGTAGCCTTCCAGTTTTCAAATCACAAATGCTTCTATGAAAACTGTGGTGGGCTTATATGGCGTAAAGCTCTAGGTTAACATATATGGAATGCTAGAATATAATGCCGATTGATATATTGATTAAAATGGGAATTCTTTCCATACAATAATATTATTATTGTTTTGCGCGTTCTGTTACTTTGAATACCATCTAACATGAGGTCTTATACTAAAATATTGAAATGGTCACTGTGAGTTCAATCCATCAAACGTAACCGTCATATAATATTATAATATTATATTAAATTGAATTTTTGGAAAGTTTAAGTTACGGTTCATTTTTATCTTTATTCCTAATACTTTTTTATGCAATTATAAATGGTGGTTAATTAATTAGTAAAGTGATATATAAGTTTAGAATTATATGTTACAGAAACTAATTATATGATTGCATAAATATTTAATCTATATATGATATAGATATACTTAATCATTCGCTTAAGTCCACACTTATTTATGTATGTATCCTATTTAAATTCGTATTTGAAAAGAGAAAATTCTCGGATCAATAATTTTGTGACTTTATTTTTAGAAAAAATTCATGTAAAGTCATTTGATGACTATTTCCAATTCGTTCATATGTGATTGTTGATTGACCATTGTGTAAGATGCGACGAAGGATGAAGAACACACCATTAGCTTGATTTAACTAATGTGAAGATAAATAAGGAGAATCTTTCAACTCATGAATAAAATAAAATAACAAGTTCCTCATGTAACATATCTCTTATATTTCTTATCTATCCTATTTTTTCAATCCTTAAAAATTTATGACACTAATAATATTTGATACTGTAAGTATATGACACATAATATTTCATATTGTAATATAACTCTTAAAATTTTATAAGTTTGTATTCCAATAAAATCCGCAACAAACTTCCAATATCAAAATGTGATACTTATATGTATGTGATAATTTTTTCTTAAATTGTATATGAGAAATGACTTGACAATCAAGTATTTATTCATATATTAAGATATTTATATTATATTTCCACAAATATTGATTTCTTTAAAATTGCTATTGTAGTAAGTGGGAGTATTTTTAATATGTGATAAATATTTATATTGACATATTTATTTTATTAGATATTCCAATATCTATTTTGTCATTGCGTTCGCTACTCGTCGGTGTTAAGTTGTTGAAAACAATTTTCTCGATTGGTATTGAAATCTGAGACTTTGATGAAAAATGTTTTCATGATTTCGCTAATCGTTATTGATCCTTCTTTATGGGTATTAGATAATGGTAGTAGTTTTAAGATATGCAATTCATTGCAAGAACTACAAGTAACTAGATGGTTAATATTGTGGTCGCTGGTTGTGGCTTTCCTGTTTCTCCATGGAGCGCGAACTTTGGGCAGCAGCGGAACAGAGGTGTGGTGCAGAGAAAGCTAAGAGGAAGAAAGACCAAGTCATAGCAAAACGCAGGTAAGATGAAAACTGAAGCTTTTATTTCTGATGAAATGTTTCTGAAAATCATACATGGGGAGAACGAAACCTATGCTTAAATAGGTTTGGGGAAAAAGGGGAAAACAACCCTAATAACTGATCTGAATCAGTTATTAGGTAACCAACTTCTAAAACAGAAATCCTAAGGGGTTACAACAACAGTAACAGTAAACCCTAAGATTAATATCCTCCCCTCAAGCTGGATGGTGGATGCTCATCATTCCGAGCTTGGAGACGTTGATTTTGAAGTTAGTGTGATGGAGAGCTTTGGTGAAAACATCTGCGAGTTGGTCGTTCGAGCTGATAGGAAGAAGACGAAATAAGTTGTGCTGAAGTCGCTCTCGAACAACATGACAGTCAATGTCTATGTGTTTGGTGCGTTCGTGGAAGGTGGGGTTGTTCGCGATGTGCCTTGCGGACTGATTGTCACAGTAGAGAACAACGGGAAGATCGGTATGAATTTGTAGATCGCGTAGGATGTAGGTGATCCATTGTATCTCGCACGTAGTGGTGGCGAGTGCTCTATATTCTGCCTCTGAGGAGGACCTGGAGACAGTGTTCTGTTTTTTTGTTTTCCAGGAAACTAGGGAATTTCCAAGGAATATACAAAATCCAGTAACACTCTTTCTGGTTTCTGGACAAGCAGCCCAATCAGAATCACTAAAACCTTTGATTTGAATATCAGTCTCGGCTGGGAAGAAAAGACCACGACCTGGATCAGCTTTGATGTATCTAAGAATGTGTTGGGCAGCTTGGTGATGGTGTATAGTTGGTCCCTGCACGAATTGACTGAGTAAATGAACAGAGAAACTAATGTCAGGTCTAGAATTAGTAAGATATAGAAGTTTCCCTATTAATCTTCGATAAGAGTCTGTGTTGTGAATATCCTTGTTGGTGTCAAAGAGATCCTTAGTATTACTCATGAGAGGGCTTTGACAGGGCTTGCTGTTAAGCATCCCAGTTTCTTCTAAGATGTCAAGAGCATACTTTCTTTGACATAAATGGATTCCTTTTGTTGTTCTAGCCACCTCAAAGCCCAAGAAAAACTTTAATTTTCCAAGATCCTTAATTCTAAAAGCTTGGTGCAGCAGATTTTTGGTTCTATTGATAGCTTCCATAGAATTTCCAGTTAGTATCACATCATCTACATAAACTAGCAAAGCAGTAAAATCATTAGTAGTATTCTGAACAAATAAGGAATAATCAGCCTTTGATTGAATAAAACCAAGACTTATAAGGAATGAAGATAGTTTAGCAAACCACTGTCGACTTGCTTGCTTGAGTCCATATAGAGATTTAGTTAGGCGACAAACTTGTCCTGGTTTTGAGATACTCAGTCCTGGTGGGGGTGACATATAGACCTCCTCATTCAGCTCTCCATGAAGGAAAGCATTATCTACGTCAAGTTGATGTAGGTGCCATTTTTTTGCAGCAGCTAGAGCTAAGAGAATTTTAACAGTGGTTAGTTTAGCAACAGGAGAAAAAGTGTCAAAATAATCAACCCCTTCTAGTTGAGAATACCCCTTAGCCACCAGCCTAGCTTTATATCTTTCTATAGTACCATCTGCATTATATTTGATTTTAAACACCCATTTACACCCTATAGGTTTCTTCCCTTTAGGGAGATCAGTTAGATACCAGGTTTTGTTCTGTTCTAAAGCATTTATTTCTTTATTTATGGCAGTCATCCATTCATTATTTTTACTGGCTTCAGTATAGCTTTGGGGTTCTTTATTAGTCGAAATGGCTAAGGTGTATTTAAAGTGATCTTTGGACAAGGATTTATAGGAAACAACAGAGCTAATGGGATAAGCAGATTTATGAGTATGATTTATGCATGTAGGAAGAGTAGAGTTTTTGACAGTAAAGGAACCATTGACCTGGTAATTCTTTAGGTACCCAGGAAGTTTTCTGCTCCTCTTTGATCGCCTTAGGTCCAGATCTTCAGTGTTAATGAGGTCTTGTTGAATATTGTCAGTATTTTGCTGGTTTTCTTGATCACTATCAGGCTGGACATTAGTCTGATCATGATGTTCAGTGATATCTTCTCTTATGTCATTCTCACTGCTGGAATTTGTAGTGTTATTATCAGCATTGAACTCTTCATCATCACTGTCTGTGATGTTGTGATCATTGACATAATTGTGAGGAACATCATTGTGTATACTGCTTGGTTCTAAGAACTCAATATTCTGTTCCTGTTCACAATTGTTAGAGAAATTGCAAGGAAAAATATTTTCATAAAATATGACATTTCTACTAACAAAAATCTCTCTACTTTTAATATCCAGAAGAATATAGCCTTTCATTCCAGGTTTAAAACCAATAAAAACACATTTTCTAGCCCTAGGATCAAGCTTATTTCTGTTAACATCACTGGTGGAAGCAAAACATAGACAACCAAAAGCCTTTAAATCAAGATAAGTAGGAGGTTTTTGATTAAGAATTTCATAGGGAGATTTATTCTTCAAAACAACAGAGGGCATCCTATTTATTAAGTGTACAGCATGATTAACAGCATAATACCAATAACATTTAGGCAATTTTGACTGAAATAAAAGACTTCTAGCAACATTAAGAATGTGTTGATGCTTTCTTTCTACAACAGAATTCTGTTCTGGAGTCCCAACACAGCTCTTTTGATGCTCAATGCCATAACTGTTATATAAATCGATGTAATCAAACTCAGGCCCATTGTCAGACCTTATGATTTTAATGCTCTTTTCAAACTGATTCTTGATGTAAATGACAAAATTTAGCAAAAGTTTTCTGGTTTCACTCTTAGAATGCATATGGAAGATCCAAGTATGTCTAGAACAATCATCAACCACAGTAAGGAAATATCTATGACCATGTATAGAAGGGACAGAAATAGGACCCCATATATCAGTATGTATCATGTCAAAGCAATTTAAAGAAGATGTAGTACTATGTTGAAAAGGAAGTTTATGTTGCTTAGAATAGTGGCAGATATCACAAATATTTTTACAAGAATCATTCACATAAGGGAAAACTTTACATATTTGTTTCATAACACTGTCACAAGGGTGTCCTAATCTGAGATGCCAAACATTTGCACTAGTTTTAGAACAATTGAGAGCTATATTCAGAGGCATATATTCTTCAGAGATGGAGGGGCAGTTATCAAGGTAGTATAAACCCTTTAGCATGCTAGCACGCCCAATCGTCTTGAATGAAGTATTGTGCTGGATCTGACAATTCTCATTAGAAAAAATTAGTCTGCAGTTTAGGTCCTTGATAAGGGACTGTACAGAAATCAAATTAAAAGAAAATTCTGGAATATAGAGAACATTGTAGATTATGAAATCATTAGTGAAGTATTTTGTTCCAGCATATTCAGCAATGACAGTAGAATTGTTAGGAAGTTTTACAGTTACAGGTTTGATTTTATAAAATGTTGAAAACTGATTCAGATCATGTGTTACATGATCAGTAGCTCCTGTATCTAAGATCCAGAATTTACCTTGTTGATCTTTGTGAGTAGATATATTGTTGCTAGAACTTTGAATGTGGCTGATAGCATGATTGGATTCACCCTTGTCTTCCAGAAGCCTCAGCAGTTTTTGTATTTGTTCAGTACTTAAGGAAGTACTTGTGTCAGTTTCCTTGATGGAAGTCTGATTAGTGGAGTCTTGTGCATCAGTCTTGACAGTTAGGTTGCATGTTTGCTGTGTGTTGACATTTTTGTCACTGTTGTAACTCCTTTCTTGGTCTCCTTTTTGTTTATACCATGGGGGATAACCATGTTTTGAGTAGCACTCATCAGCTGTATGGTTCATTTTGTGGCAGTATGTGCATTGTTTCCCTTGATTGGGATTTCTTCCTCTGCCCCTTCCTTGGCCACAAAAATTGTTTCCTCTGCCTTGACCTTTCCAAGAACCTTGTTCTTGAGCTTTGTAGTTGGTTTTCTCAGCAGTATTTAAAAGAACTTTATTTTCAGCATTTAAAGTTCCAGTACCATTGTATTTCCTTTCTTGTTGTATTATTAAAGAAAACACTTTGTTTATACTAGGTAAGGGATCCATTAGCAAAACTTGAGTTTTTACATTGCTGTAACAATCATTTAGGCCCTTTAAAAAACAAATAGAATGTTCAACATCTCTCTGTTTTAAAAAGACTTTAGTAAGATCACACTCACAGGGTTTTCCACATGTGCAAGTTGGCAAGGGACGTAAGAAGTCCAGCTCTTCCCATAGCTTCTTCAATTCTGTAAAGTATTGGGTTATGGTCCTTTCTCCTTGCTTGATGGAATGAATTTCCTGGAGGAGATCAGAGATCTGAAAATAGTCCCCTTGAGAGAACCTTTCTTTAAGTTCTTCCTACAAATCTTTAGCAGAATCAATGTATAGGACACTCTCAGCAATATCAGGAGAAAGAACCTTCATAATCCATGACAAGATCATAACATTGCATCTTTCCCATGCTTCATATGTGGGATCATTAGGAAGGGGAGTCTTGATGCTCCCATTGACAAACTTCAGCTTGTTTTTGGACAGCAGTGCATGCTGCATATTCCTGCTCCAAGAGGAGTAATTAGAATCATTCAGATTAGTGGAAACTAATGCCAAACCTGGGTTTTCTCCAGGATGTAGGTAATAAGGGCTGGTGGGTATGAGGGCTTGATCAAGATTAGTGTTCTGCATCCCACAGTTGGTGCTCTCAGTCTTGACCACGTCTTTATTTTCCATTTTTAAGAAAGGCTCTAAGAAACCTTGAGCCTGGTTTGTAACAGAGTGCAGCGGAGGCAGAGCAGGTTAAAAACCTGCTCTGATACCATATTGTGGTCGCTGGTCGTGGCTTTCCTGTTTCTCCATGGAGCGCGAACTTTGGGCAGCAGCGGAACAGAGGTGTGGTGCAGAGAAAGCTAAGAGGAAGAAAGACCAAGTCATAGCAAAACGCAGGTAAGATGAAAACTGAAGCTTTTATTTCTAATGAAATGTTTCTGAAAATCATACATGGGGAGAACGAAACCTATGCTTAAATAGGTTTGGGGAAAAAGGGGAAAACAACCCTAATAACTGATCTGAATCAGTTATTAGGTAACCAACTTCTAAAATAGAAATCCTAAGGGGTTACAACAACAGTAACAGTAAACCCTAAGATTAATAGTTAAAGAAAAGAGAAGTGAATTTTCAAGTGGGAAATGGAGCAAGTATTATTGCCCAAGCTATAGGAAAATTTTCCTTAATAATGCCAATTGGAAAAGTGCTAGTTTTAGAAGATTGTTATCATGTTCTTAATTTCGTTTCAAACATTATTTCTATTCTATGTTGAATAATCTTGGTTTTCGTATTGTTTTTAGCAAAAGTGTTTACTCGATTTATAATAATAACGATAATACCCGGATGTAATTCAAGAAAAACTTGTTAAACCAATTCATGAACAAAAAAATCACGCAAAAAAATCACGCAATTTCATGATATCAAGCCAACCCGGGTGAGGAACAATGGAAAATGCTTAAGACTATTCTTAAGTACTTAAGAAGGACTAAAGACCAATTTCTCACAAATTGAGGTTCTAAAGTCAAGTTAAAAGGTTATGTTGGTTTTCAAAAAGATATTGATGAGGCCAAATTTAGTTTGGGTTATGTCTTCACCTTAAATGGTGGTGTAGTAAGTTGGAAAAGTTCCAAACAAGGTAATATTGCTGACTCAACTACTGAAGCAGGATACATAGCAGCAAGTGAAGCTACTAAAGAAGCAATTTGGATGAAAATTTCTTAACTGGACTTGGTGTAGTTCCTTAATTGAATGAAGCAATTACGTTGTAGTGTGACAATAACAAGGCAATTGGTCAAGCACATTCTTAGAGAATTTGTTGAACGTGGAGACATTAAGCTACAAAAGGTAGAAAGCAAAATAAACGTCGTAGATCCAATCACCAAAGCACTTGCATTAAAAGAGTTTGTTGGAGGTTGTTGGAGGTATGCTCTAGATCAAATTTGTCATGTTAGTAGTAATAAAAGTGTGTTTGTTATTATTATTTTATTATCATATTTATTGAATTCATACGATAATGTCCTTGATTAAAATTACAGACTTTATTATATTAATAAAAAAGAAATAAGTCTTATACAATTTTAATTTAAATTGTTATTGATCATAGAATTATTGAGGATAAAACATCATTAATCCAGGTAGATCAATATCTGTGTAGTGGTCTTTATAAAATAAACATGAAAATATCTTATTTTTTTAAAATTACACATATAAATGATACATAAAGAGATATGACCATTGAACTGACTTAAAGAAGAATTCCTAATGGTTAATATTACATATGAATTGTCAATAGGAAATTCTTTTGAACAAATATATAATTTCCTTAGACTTGAGATTATCATAGAAATTCAAATGTTATTTATTATACTTTGGTATCTCACATCTAACTCTCCATGATGTTAATTGAATGATTATAAGGTATGATTAAATTCTTGTAAGATTAATGATTAATCAAGAAAGAATCCATCAACTCTTGATGAGTTTGAGCTCCAAATAGATAAAGACCTTGGCCACGATATTATGAATGAAAGAAGAAAGGAGTTTCTTAAGTCATTCACATGTGTTAACTTATAGGAATTTGACAGTTATACCATCTTCTAGAGTTAACATAGAGTTGTAACGATGGAAGGAAATATTATATTAATATTCTAGTGGTTCTAAAGTAAAAGATACTTCATATTATCCCGTTGTTAAGGAGTATTGCTACACCTCAACCTTAATTAATAAATTAATGAGTTAATTTATTATTGGTTTAATAATGAACATATAGGGTCACACACTAACTAGTGTTCTGATCTTGGATGGAGAGAAAAATATTGTTGAATAAATTAAAGAGTTTAATTTTAATTAATTGGTATATTTTTTAAGTGAAATAATATTTTTTTTTTCTAGTACAAAAGTATAATTAATATAAAAACTAGAAGTCTATAAATTGACTAGGTAAGACTAAGTAAATTAGATTAGCAAGCAAATAAATATTTTTATTAATATAATTAATAAAAATATCTGATTTTTTTTAAAAACAACAAACCTAGAGAGAAGTTTTAAAATAAAAAGAAAAAGGTACTATGGGGGCTTTTCTATTTTTCGTTAGATGAGATTGAAACCCACGTATATTTGAGACTCCTGAAAACATAAAAAGAGTACATACATGTTAGCTCTATTTTTAGAAAGAAAAGCAGCAGATTCAAAATCTCTCCTTTTGGAAAAGTTGCTTTTGACAAATTACTAAGTTTACAGTTTTTCACGGGTCAAGGGTTGACACAACAAGGCAGTCTTGGTGTGGATACAGTGTAGGATCTTCATGCGTTTAAAGGAAAAAAACTTCTCAAAACCCTTATAAGTTATTTTTCTTGATATTTTATTTTCATGGTATCTAGTATGCATAATTTTAATCAAAAGAGATCCAATACTTCCATTGTGCATGTTATGAATACAATTTATAACTATTTTGGTTAAAATTATGCATACTAGATACCAAAAAGACCAAAATCCAGGAAAAGTACTTTATATATGGGTTTTGAGAAAGTTATCCCTTCAAATGCATTAAGGTCCTATACATGTATCCATACTGAGAACCCATGACCCTTGAAAAACTATAACCTTAGTAATCAGATAAAGGCAACTCATTTAGAGAGAGATTTTGAAACTACTCCTTTTTCTTTCTAAAAAACCAAAGCCAATGCGTACGTGCTCTTTTATGTTTTCAGTAGTCTCATATATATATATATATATATATATATATATATATATATATATATATATATATGTTTTAATCTCATATAATGAAAATCAGAAAAGCCCACATAATACTTTTTTTCTTTTTATTTTAAATCCTTTCTCTAAGTTGGTTGGTTTCAGTAAAAAATCAAATATGTTAATTAATCATATTAATAAAAATATATTTTCTTACTAATCTAATTGACCCGGTCTTACCCAATCAATTTATACAATTTTAAATTTTATATTAAATGTACTTTTTGTGCTAGAAAAAATATATACTAATATTTCAATTAAAAAAATACTAATTAATTAAAGTAAAACTTTTTAATTTAATCAATAATATTTTTCGGTCCAACAAAGATCAAAACACTCATTAGTGTCACACCGCGTATGTTCATTACTAAATCGATAATAAATTAACTCATTAATTTATTAATCAAGGTTGGCATGTACCAACACTCCTTAATGGTCGGATAGTATGAAGTATCTTTTACTTTAGAACCACTAGAAGATTAATATAATATTTCCTTCCATCTTTACAACTCTATGTTAACTCTAGAATATGTTATAGATATCAGATTCTAATAAGTTAACACATGATGAATGACTTAAGAAACTTCTCTATTCTTTCATTCATAATACCCTGACCAACGTCTTTATTTATATAGAGCTCAAACTCATTACCAAGAGTTGATGCATTCTTTCTTGATTAATCATTAATCCCACAAGAATTTAATCATACTTAATAATCATTCAACTAACATCACGAAGCGTTAGATGTTCGATATCAAAGTATAATAAATAACTCATTAATTTCTATGATAATCTCAAGTCTAAAAAAATTATATATTTGTTCAAAAGAATTTCCCATTGACAATTCAAAAGTAATATCAACAATTAGGAATTCTCGTTGAGTCAATTCAATGGTCATATCTCTATATGTATAATTTACATGTGTAATTTAAAAATGACATATTTTAATCTTTATCTTATAAAGACCACTACACACATATTGATCCATCTGAATTAATGATGTTTTCTCCTCTATAATTCTACGATTAAGAACAATTTAAATTAAAATTACATAAGACTTATTTCTTAGTATTATAATCTCTATTATAATAATAAGTCTTTAATTTTAATCAAGGACATTATCATATGAATTCAATAAATATGACAATGAAATAATAATAAACACAATTTTATCATTACTAACATGACATATTTGATCTAAGGCATACCTGAAATCCAACAATCTCACACTTGCACTAGAGCCAATCAGTCATGTATCTCATTCCCAACTCCCACTTGTGCCTATCATACTCTTTTATGCCAAGTGCTTTGGTGAATTGATTTGCAGTGTTCATTTTGCTTTCTACCTTTTGTAGCTTAAGGTCTCCATGATCAACAAATTCTCTAAGAATGTGATATTTTTTGGCAATATTGCTTTGTCTTTTGATGAAATCTAGGCTCTTATGTAGAGCGATTGCCTTGTTATTGCCACACAACAATGTAACTGGTTCGTTCATCGAAGGAACTACACCAAGTTCAGTTAAGAAATTTTTCATCCAAATTGCTTCCATAGAAGTTTCACTTACTTATATGTATTCTACTTTAGTAGTTGAGTCAGTAATCTTAGCTTGTTTGGAACTTTTCCAACTTATTGCACCACCATTTAAGGTGAAGACATAACAAGAAACAAATTTTGCATCATCAACATCTGATTGAAAACTTGCATCAGCATAAACTTTTAACTTGAGTTTAGAAACTCTATATATGAGGAATTAGTCTTTAGTCATTCTTAAGTACTTAAGAATGGTCTTAACCACTTTCCAATGTTCCTCACCCGGGTTGGCTTGATATCGACTAATCACACCCAGTGCATAAGTAACATCATGGCCGCGTACAAGTCATGGTATAGATCATAACTCCCACTACACTAGAATATGATACACTATTCATGCGTTCTCTCTCTTCAGTAGTCTTAGGACAATCCTTCCTAGTAAGAGTGACTCCATTTCCTATAGGCAAATAGCCTCTCTTGGATTTGTCCATGTTATACCTCTTTCGAATGGTATCAATGTACATAGATTGGGAGAGTCCTAACAGCCTTTTGGATCTATCTCTATAGATCTTTATTCCTAGAATATAAGTTGTTTCTCCTAGATCCTTCATGGAGAACTGTTTAGATAGAAAAATATTTGTATATTGTAAAACCCGAATATAATTTCCGATAAGCAATATGTCATCAATATATAACAACAAGAATACAATCGTGCTCCCACTGAACCTTTTGTATGTATACTCAAGGCTATTCTTCATATCTAACAAAATCAAGCATTTTTAATATGTTGTTGCAACGAATGTTCCAACTTCTAGAAGCTTGCTTTAATCCAAAAATGAATCTTTGCAACTTGCAAACTTTATTATGATCAGGAGCAGGTGTGAAACCTACATGTTGTGTCATGTACACATCCTTTTTCAACTCTCCTTTAACAAAAGTTGTTTTCACATCCATTTGCCATATTTCATAATCATACACTAGTGCAGAATTGCATTTTTACCTCGCCTTATAGGCCTCGGTTGGCAAGGAACCGAAGCATATAACGACGCGGTGGCATTTTTGCAATTCCAGGCAACTTTTATGCCTCGATTCAAGAAAAACCGGTGCCAAAAGGTGCTTATATGCTTTGGTTGAACAGACCCAAAGCCAAAAACGTGGCTAGAAATTTCAAAAATGCCAGTAGCCGTTACGTCTTTGGCCTCGGGTGGCACTGAACCAAGGCCAAATAGAGCTATATGCCTCAGTTATTAATTGAATCGAGGCCATATAGTTTAATTAGGGCACAAAAACGCGAACCCCTCTACTTCTTCCTCGCGTGCCGCTACATCTTCTCCACCTCTCTCTGTGTGTTGTTTCGCGCGGTGGTTATTGGAGTTCGGGATTGCATATTTGATTGTGGAAGAATGCTAACAATTTCATATCTGTTTCTGATGATATTGCTACTGTGATTTTTGCACATATTATTGGAGTTCAGAATTGCGCCTCTTGAATTGTGGAAGAATTATGCCAATTTTTTGTTTGGAATTAATCGAAAAAGTAACTAAAATTCAATGCGAAATGTTGTTATTTGGGATGAAATGGAAAAGTGATAGGGATTAGGTGGTTGGTGATTCGAAATGTAGGAGTGATGTTGTGATGGTTCTGTGTGTTTGATTTCTGTTTGTTAATTAAATGGTTCTGTCAATGGTAATCATCCTGATTTTGTTGTGAGAAGGGAGGACAAGGAGAAAACGATTTATGATGATGAATAGAGGAGCGTGCTATGTCGCGAAAAATTTAATTAAAAAAAATATTTTTACCATATGGCTTCGGTTCTCGTGAACCCGAGACAGAAAGGAGCCATATGGGATTGAATGTAATCTACTCGAACTTGGATGTAATCTGGTGATATTTATATATAGCATTTCTGTTTTACTCAGTATTGGTATTATTGTTCTGCTCTTAATGCTTACTTCTATCTAATCAATAGATGTTTTGATTTTTATTTTTAGATCTGACTGGAAAGTATTTCTGAAAATCTGATTTGAACAATGATACTTGATATATTGTGATGCTAGGAATAGATCTCAATATATCAATTGCTTTTAACACTCGACCATAATGCTGGATAGTTTGTTGAATATGTGAGGAATCAATATTCAGGGAACTAATCTTATGAATTTTATACGCGAGGGATCGGTATAAATGATTTTTGAGTGTGCATCAATATTGGTATTTTCAGAGGTTATATATTATATTCATCCAGATTACAGACAAGGGAGATAGATGAAA
>Ga0214545_1006999_pt1 | contig 19217 bp, 10 predicted proteins | sample CNSS4metaG_FD_160064 | JGI IMG/M metagenome (GOLD analysis project Ga0214545, IMG submission 160064) | Root nodule microbial communities from cowpea collected in UCLA plant growth center, Los Angeles, California, USA - CNSS4 | ecosystem: Host-associated > Plants > Roots > Nodule | place: USA...
AAAGTAATGTATATCGAGACCACCTAATATTCGGACATCACCAGTATAAGCCACCTAGCCAAGTAGTCGGTCAAGACCGACTACCCGAACACACCTGCTAAGTTCTCCAAAAAGCTAAGGGGACCCCCGCATTCAATAGGCCTCTAGGGCCTGGGTTGGGGCCCAGGCCCACTCATGGCCCAAACTAGGGCCCAGGTCAAGACCCAGCCCATGTAATGGTCAAACGTCATTAATGTTCTATAAATACACGTGGACCCCATCATTTAAAGGGACGCATTCATTAATCATTGATTTGACTCTCTGAGAGCTTTGACTTACTTGAGCTTCGGAGATTCTTCTGCAGGTAACCCCTCCCGGGTCCAAGCCGACATGTATCGACCGGGAAGAGGCCAACTGAAGAGATAGCGGACTACGTGGTAAGGTGACGCTTGTGCCTAACTTACCTTATTTGTTCTTCTGCAGGAACAATAATAATCGTTATTATTATATGTTACTATTATATTATTATTATTATTATTATTATTATTATTATTATTATTAGTATTAGTATTATTAACATTATTAGTAGTAAGTTATTACTCTTATTTGTAATATATAATATTATTACTATTATATATTTTTGTTAGTAATTACGTCTCAATTTTTATTAGATTATAATAAATTATTTTTTTGTTTTAAACTTATTATTATTATTATTATTATTATTATTATTATTATAGTTAGACACATATTTTACTTTTATTTACTACGAGATCATATTTCAATTACTTGCTTTTTGTATTTGTTTTGTTATTCATTTTATCTCTATATCTTGGTATTTTTTGAATTGAAAACAAAAGTTACTAAAATTAGTAGAATGATAAAAGTGACAAATAACTTTTTATTATGAATAATTATTTAAATTTAATAAATAATAATTAAGAGGATAAAATTGTAAAAACAAAAAATGACATAAAAATGTGTATCTCTTTATATATTTAGTTAGTGTACTATTATTATTATTACTATTATTATTATTATTATTATTATCACTATGGGATATTATTATTATTATTATTATTATTATTATTATTATTGTTATTATTATTATCACTAGGGGATATTATTATAATGATATTATTATTATAGTTAGACACACATCTTAATTTTATTTACTATGAGATTATATTTCAATTACTTGTCCTTTTTAATTGTTTTGTTGCTGATGTATATCTTTATATATAATTATAGATTATTAGTATGTCAACATTACCCTTGGTATTTGCATTGACACTAATATTTATAGCATAAAAATAATAATAATTATTATTATTATTATCATTTGTTTGTTATTATTAGTACATTATAATTATAATTATAATAATAATAATAATTATTATTCATAATATAAGTGCTTTTTTTAATTATAAAACACATTATTATACTAAATACTTTTGCTACATAGATTTTTAATCTTTTAAAAATTTTATAATCTATAATTTATATTAATATTACTATTATTTTTTTTAATGGTTAAATAAATATAATAACAATTATATTATTATTCTAAACATATTTGAAATAAATAAAAAAACATGTGTACACGCACGAGTCATATACTATTATAATTATTTTTGTAAAATCAATTAACTACACCATATTGGGATATTAATTTTATTTATTATATTTAAAACTGAATTTACAACTTCATTTAATTAATAATAACATTCAAAACAATATAACCTAATTTTCATAATATTTATTATTTTATTTTTATATTACTGTTATTATTATCAATGATAACTCTAATTATTGTTATTATTATTATTATAAGCTCTAATTATAATAATAATAATAATTATTATTAACTATAATTGTTGTTATCAGCTATAATTATTATAATCAGTATTACTACCAACTATAAGTATTATTATTATCATTATTAACTACAATTATTTCTATTATTATATTACTATTATTATTATTACTACTACTATTATTATTAATTAGAACTATAATTATTATGGTTACATACACATTTTACTTTTACTTACTATCTATCAATCATGTTTCAATCACTTGATCCTTTTATTTGTTTTGTTTTTTATTTATCTCTATATTTGAATGATTATTTCAATTCAAAAAAATAGTTACAAAAATTAGTAAAATAATAAAACTGAAAATATTTTTTTTAAATAATTATTTAAGTTTAAAATATAACAATTAAGAGGATAAAATTAAAAAAACAAAAAAGATACCAAAGATGTTTATCTCTTTATATGTGTAGTTGTATTATTTTAGTGTTATTATTATTATTATAGTTAAACACACATTTTACATTTATTTACTACGGGATCATATCTCAATTACTTGTACTTTTTATTTGTTTTGTTGTTCATTTTATTTTTATATCTATGTAATTATTTGAATTAAAAAAAATAGTTACTAAAATTATTAAAATGATAAAATGGACAAATAATTTTTATTATGAATAATTATTTTAATTTAACAAATAATAATTAAGAGGATAAAATTGTATAAACAAAAGAGGACACAACAAATGTATATCTCTTTATATATGTAGTTATTGTATTATTATTATTATTATTTTTATCACAACGAGATATTATTACAATGGTATTATTATTATTATCATTATAGTTAGACACACATCTTAAATTAATTTACTACAGGACCGTATTTCAATTACTTGTCATTTTTATTTGTTTTGTTGTTAATGTATATCTTTATATATAATTATAGATTATTATTATTATAGTTGACATTAGCCTTAGTGTTAGCATTAATATTAATATTTATAGCATAATATTATTATTATTATTGGTATCATTATTATTATTACTATTCATAATGGTGTTATTATTATAAGTGTGCTTTTTTTAATTATAAAAAACGTTGTTATACTAAATACTTTTGCTTAATAGAGTTTTAATCTTTTAAAATTTTTATAATTTATAATTTATATTAATATTAATTATTATTTTTAATGGTTAAATAAGTATAATAACAATTATATTATTATTCTAAAAAAATTAAAATAAACAAAAAACAAAAAACAAAATTGTTCGCACGGATCATAGACTATTATAATTATTTTGTAAAATCAATTAACTATATTATATTGTGATATCAATTCTATTTATTATATTTAAAACTAAAATTATTATTGCATCACTTAGATATACTATTTCATTACTTTAATAACAACATTTACAACAATATAACTTAATTTTCATAATATTTTATTACATAATACTTTAACTATTTTATTATTTTAATATACAAAATAAAACAAATATGTCTCATGCATACGCACGGGTCAGTATACTAGTGCCATATAAAAGTACTTGGTTAATTAACCACAAATAGAGAATTTATAAAAGGATGTTACTGTTATAAAATCAAGCTAGAGAAGAAGGAAGAATAGAGAATGAGAGAATGAGGAACAACTTTTCTATGTGTCTTATTATTAATAGGAAGAGTCCTATATATACTCACTACTAGAAAAATGTAATTTAGCCACTGATATTAGCTACCAAATTAATTTAGTCGCAAATTGTAACTGAAATAACCACCAATTCATAGTAGTCGTCAATAACCACCGATTTAGCGACTGAATAAATGTACAATAATATTCAATATTATAGCGACTGAAATAGTCGCTGAAAACTTTTAGTCTCTAAATATTATGTTTTAGCCACCAATTTAGTGACCAAAATAAATCTTATTTTGCAAAATATATTTAATATGGTAATTAGTAATCGATTATTTTCGGTTGCTAAACATTATTTAATATGTATTGTTTTAGCCACCGATCTAGCGACCGAAATAAATTATATTTTGTAAAATATATTTTATTAAATTATGTATTTTTACATTTTGTCGACACTTAAAGAAAAATAATATCCTACTTTAAAAAATACTCCACTACCATTAGAATCACTACCACCACCAACATCAGCACTACCACCATTACCACCACCACCACCACCACCACCTTCATCACCACCACCTTCACCACCACATCCACCACCACCACCACATTTCTTTTCTCATTGTCATTTTGCCTTAATTGTTAATGTTTTGTCTCCTTACAGCTATGAAGGTAACTAGGCGATGACGATCACCCACGACAGCGGCGGTCACCCACGACAAACGTAACGTTGCACTCCCTTCACTTCGTAATTCCTTTTTTGTTTCTTCATTTTCCTTTGCTGCATAATTGTGTTGATAGCTAATTATTTAACTCAGATGCAATGCAATTTGATTGTTATAGTTTAGGAAGACCATATTTTATTTGCTCTCTTGCCTTAGCTAATATGAATTTTCTTTAAGTTTTGAATTGATTTTCACTAGTTTTGAATTTAGTAAATATTTTGGTTTAAATGGGCTAGACAGGTGACAGTTGACTGATTCTCAATATCTTGATGCTTAGTAAACAATTCACATTCACTGATTTTTTTCCATTCTTACTGCTTTCATGCCTAACTTTACAGGAGCACACACTTATTCACAAGATGCGGTAGTTTTCCATGATTCTGTTTTGTTTGTGGCTGGGTTTAAATCTTGTAAGGAACTATTTATACCATTATGTATAACTTTAATAGTTCTAAGGAACCCCATTTGTATAAATAACTAATAGAGTCCATGTTAAATAATAAGAATTAATAATTAATCCATGATTATTATCTTCATTCTACATTCTTCAAAGTTTATACCATAATTTCTAAATTCCTTTTGCTTGATTATACTGAATGAAAAAAATTGAATGAAAATGTTAGTTTCAAATCCATGTTATAAAGATATACCTAGAATGAAGATCGGTTTGTATCATATTCTAAATTTTAATTGGTATATAATATTAATTAATATATGTTGGATTCTCTAACTTTTTCCATATCACATTACAATTTAATTCACTAAAACAATTACATTGATTAACTAGCATAAACGAGAGTCCGCCAAAAATGGGATGTTATTAAGCGTCCATTAAATCAACTCTATATGATATAAAGTAATTAAAAAAAAATAAAGTCACCAAAATAGACCCTAAGCGAACTCTAAGTATTTAAAAACTAAAAAAATACAATAATAATGAGATAATGTGTCGGAAAAACACATAAAAATGTTAATATAATATTATGAATTAAATAATATTAATGAGTAGTTACATAATTGAAGCAGTTAATGGTAATCATTAATGAAATTCAAAGTAATTATGTGTGCATTTAAATGATACAAATAATTAATTAAAATAAAAATTGTGTCTAAAATTTATTTCCCCTGTGCCAAAATTTAGTTTTCCCTCCTTTTCAAATACTTTTCATGTTTTAAACTTTTTTCCCTTTCACAGACTCTTCAATGCCCAGCTGCTCTTCGATCCGTAGTTGTTGTCTAAAGAAATTTCAGAATTGGTGTTCATCACCCCCTATCGCCAGATCACGTCAATGGTGCACGACTGTCACACTTCTGTTCCTTCAAAAAGAGAAAAAAAAATGACAGTTTAGAGCCACAAATTTCGGTCTTTTCGTTTTCTTCAAGCCAGGTTAGTTTGGTTTGTGTTGATGGTAGTGTGTGGTGTGGGTTCTGGATTATTTTGAGAACAAGAAATATGTTTGAAGATGTTATAACCCTCCCTATTCTTTTGAACTCTTGCTCATAATCTCACTTTATAACATTAATGTACCACCGCTTCAAGTTTTTGCTCTGCCACTTTTCCACCGCACCATTCTTGCATACAACCACTGCTTCAAGTCTTTGCTATGCTCTGTAACACCACACACTGTCACTTTTCTTACTGTTGCTTATTTTTTCACTTATAGCCCATTTTTTTTTGTTTTCTGTTAGGTGATGTTAGAAGCATAGACAGATTATTGTTGATTGTGTGAAGAGCCACAACTTTGTGTGTCTTTCTAATGTTGTGGTATTGTTTTTATAAGATTAGGTACTATTTGTGTGTATGTTGAACAAGTATTAAGTGATTTTCAAATTATTCATTTCATTTTAGATGCAGGCTTACATTAGCACTTCATTCAAATTTTGCATATATTTTTTTATCATTTGTGTGAACTCAAACTATCTTATTGAGGAAAACCTTGAGACCAAAATGCATATTTATGATCTGAACCGTCAATTTCATTCCACACAGAAAGTATATTTAGAAAACAAGAACTCATAAGATTTAATAAATCAAAACAAGGACAAGAACGATGGATGGTTGCATACACATTGAAAAAACTCATAAACTGCCATTCCTCAATGCTTTAAGGTGATCCTATATCAGGATAATTTAGAAAATTGAACATTTCTAACTTATAGAGTATAAACACTATTTTACTCGTACAGAAAGTGATGTTATAGATGGTTGAGTAGTCAATGCCAAAATCATTTTGATTTTTAGTTTTTCAACTTTAGTCTGTATCCTCTTTAGTCGTTCCTTGGTATGAGAAATGATTAACATGAAAACAAATAGAAGATTATCAATTTAAAAGTTGATCTTATATTAAACAATTTTTTTATTATTTTATTTTTATTTAGAAAGTTTTATACTCCTGACTTGAAATTAAAAGTGTAAACATTTGCTTCATAGTTGCTATACGTTTGTATTGTGAGACTAATAACTTGAAAAATATCTAATATATTACCATTATAAAACTGAATATTCATGATTAAGAAGTAATTCTTATTTAAAAACATATATGCACAAATTTCTAAATTAAAAACTAAGATAATTAAGCTTACTTAGAACTTTATAAGGTTTTCGCTAGCATGTGCAATGTAGAAGGAATAATGCTGGTGAACATATACATCTAAATCAAGGAGAAAGTTTTTTACACCAGCCACTTCATTACGTTCAATTTCTTATTCTTTTATCATGGAAGGAAGCTCCCTAATATTGCTAAAATCATATCCCAATGATACAACCTGCCAAGCTAAAATCCTATCCCATTAATACAACCTACCAAGCAGTATAGGCTGTTAATTAAACTCATACTATAAGTCAATTAAAAGTATGCATGCATATTTAGGTATTTAACAAAATATTAAATGAAGTCACTATTGTCATTGAGATATCTATTTCTACATCTAATAAAAATGACGTTTCAAATGAAAGGAAATGGTCTAAGAACTTTATAATATGCAGGTACATGACACCCTGTATTTGTCAGTTACTCATGAATTAACTCTTCCCCAATATATACACACTAAAAATATAACACTAGCATTTGTTAACAATCGAAAGACAACCTTTGCTTCTTCCATTTGTAAGCAGCTTCCAAGATATTAAGATTAGTTGTCTAACATTCTTCAGGGAATAAAAAGTTGACAAATTCTTCAATTTTGCAAAATTAAATTAACAGGAATGGTGTAAGAAAACTAAATAAGTGTCACCATGTAGAATGTGGGAACTACATAAAGCATACATAGTTAGTTACATACCTAGTAGAACCATCTTTAGTGGAAACATAAGTTCTCTTCTTGAGCTTCTTGGGCAGCTTAGACTGGATTAAGCTAACATCACCTGGCTCTCCAAATGTAGTCTCCATGTTGAGCCATTTTTCCAATAACTTGTCTAAACTTGTCTTCACCTTACATTGTCACCAATACTAAATTCTCTATCAAAATTTAATTGATATATAATATTATTTAAAATATATTGGATTCTCCTATCACTTTACAGTTTATTTGGAGAAGGTTGTTTGTGTGAGGTTTCACTAAGTTGCCTAGTCAAGACTTGGGGGAAAATAGAAGTAGAGACAACATTCAAAAGTTGTGAACTTTAAGCAAAGGTGATTTATTGAGTTAGCATTTTATCTTATTCTTGTTCAATTTAAATTTTAATTAAATGTTATGATTTGAATATTGGTTTCACTCTTTTTTGTGTTAATTGTATGTTATTACCTAATTTTTTATTACATAATAAAATATTGCCTATTATTTCATTTGTGATATTGGTAGGCACTTATTTACGTAAAATTTTAAAATAAATTATTGGCTTTTAGGTTGTGGTAATTTTGCACTAATGAAAATCCCTGAAGGTAGAAAATGGATGTATAAAAGATTAGATGCTAATAAACATTTGACAAATGAATTTAGAGAAGGGGTGTATGAGTTCCTACAATATGTTATTGGTCAAGAAAAGTTTGTAGAATAAGGTGAAATGTTAAGGTGTCCTTGTGTTAAATGTAGATGTAAAGTTTTCAAGTATGTGGGTCAAGTTGGGTTGGATCTTTATGAAGAGGGATTCATGCCTAATTATATTTGTGGACAATTCATGGTGTAGAATTACCACAATTTGCCCAAGTGGATGTTCAGAGTACTAATTATCGAACTTGTGAGCAACGAGATGAATTAGATCCTTTCCATCAAATGATCATGGATCATGTTGGACCCTCAAATGCATATTGTATGCAACAAGATGGTGTAATTGGATCAGAGTACATGAACGAAGAACCTGATCCTGAAACTCAAAAGTGCTTTGACATGCTTGCTGTTGCACAAGCACCCTTGTGAGAAGGATGTGAGAATCACTTACAATTGTCGGCTTCTTTGGAAGCTCTAAGCTTGATATCTGATTACAATATGTCTGAAGGATATTTCAATAGAATGGTCCAACTTATGGGGGAGACTATGCCAAAAAATCAGCAAATGATTAATAATTTTTTTGAAGCTAAGAAGTTAGTCGAAAAATTGGGTTTGGGTTGTACGAAAATTGATTGTTGCTCAAAAGGATGCATGTTGTATTATAAGGAAAATTCTCATAAAAGTATAACTAATTGCTCTATTTGTGGAATGGATCGATATAAGACAATAACTAGGAGAGGAATTCAAAAGAAGATTGTTGTTAAAAAAATGTGGTACTTTCATATTATCCCAAGACTAAAAAGGCTATACTCTTCAATGGCCACTGCACCTCACATGAGATGGCATAGTGAAAATCAAAGGGACCCGTCTATTTTGTGTCATCCATCTGATGGGGAAGCTTGGAAACATTTTGATAGAATGCACCCAGAGTTTAGTGAAGACCCAAGAAATGTCAAGTTAGGTTTATGTGCAGATGGGTTTAATCCTTTTGGTCAATATGGAAAAAGTTTTTCTTGTTGGCTGGTTATACTAACTCCATACAATCTTCCACCTTCAATGTGCATGAAAAGAGAATTTATGTTTTTGACCGTCTTAATTCCAAGCCCTTCAAATCCAAAGCATAAGATTGATGTGTTTTTACAACCACTTATAGATGAGTTATGCATCCTCTGGACTAAAGGGATAATGACTTATGATGTGTCATTGAGGCAAAATTGCATAATGTATGTTATCGGGTTGGATGACTTCGAGTAGACTCGCTTGCCCTATATGTATGGAAAGAACAAATGCATTCTCTCTTAATCATAGCCACAAGATCTCCTATTTTGATTGTCATCGTTAATTCCTTTCACTTGATCATCCATTTAGAAAGGATGAAAAGGCATTCAAGAAGAAGTTTGTTGAGAATTCCCCCCTCCTCCGCATTTATCTAGTCTTGATATTTGGAATAGGGTTGCACAATTACCACTATGCATTGAATTACAAGAAGAGAATATTCCTAAATATGGTATAAAACATAATTGGAAGAAACAAAGTATATTCTGGAGGTTGCCATATTGGAAAACTAAACTTTTACGTCATAATATTGATGTTATGCACACCGAAAGAAATGTGTTCATGAATGTGTTTGACACTATGATGGATATTAAAGGAAAAACTAAGGATACAAACAAGGCTCGATTGGATGTAGTAGAAATATGCAATTGAAAAGAGCTAGAATTGAAAGACAGTGGTCGTGGAAAACTTATCAAACCAAAGGCAACATATGCATTCACCAAATCTTAAAAAGTATCTATTTGTAAATGGGTTAAAGAACTTACTCTTCCAGATGGATATGCTTCCAATTTAGGTAGATGTGTTGGCCTTAGTCAAGGAAAGTTACATGGAATGAAAAGTCATGACTGTCATGTTTTCATGCAACGATTGCTTCCAATTGCATTTGACTCATTACCAAAATCAATTTGGAAAGTTGGTGTTGAGCTAAGTCTTTTCTTTAGCGTATTAACTTCCATAACACTAAATGTTGAACACCTGAGAATTCTGGAAGAAAATATACCTGTGTTATTTTGTAAAATGGAACAAATATTTCCACCAAGCTTCTTTGATTCCATGGAACATCTTCCAATTCATCTTCCTTATGAGGCAAAAGTTGGTGGTCCAGTCCAATATGGTTGGATGTATCCATTTGAGAGGTATAAAATTACTAATCACTTTTTACAACATTTGTTGTTTATTCCTTCATTTTTTAAGTAATCCAGTTTATATTCTTTATTAGGTTCTTACACTCTCTAAAAAAGAAAGTAAAAATCAAAGCTAAGGTGGGAGGCTCTATTTGTGAATCTTACTTAGTGGAGGAAACATCTACATTTGCCTCATTTTATTATCCTCATCATGTTGAAACAAGAAGGACTAGGATCCCTCGTAACCTTGAAGTAACCTTGAAGTAAGGGAAAGTTCTTCATGTACTCCTCCAATTTCAATTTTTAATTATCCAGGAAGAGCAATTGGAAAATGCATGACACATTATCCGAACCAAAGAGACTTTGATGTTGCCCAATTGTATGTTCTTCAAAATTGTGAAGAGATTCAACCATACATTGAGTAAGATGATGTTCACTCCTTTCACACCCATGTTAATTATGTTAATTTGTGGGGTTTGAGTAATTTGATTTCTTCTTTGCAGTATTTATGTTGAATATTTATGAGAGATTAATCCTACAGCTTTTGAAGCTGAAATTGGTCAGGACATTTCATCCTATTTTGCTACATGGTTCAAACAATGTGTAGGTGTTTACGTACATTTCATCATATACTTGCCAGTTATACAAATTTTCTATTTAGATGGACATGTATAATGTATAATCTTTTATATATTTAGGTTCTTAATCCAGAAAATAATATTCAAGAACCATTATTGGTTAATTTGGCATGGGGTTCTAAGAAAAAAGTTGAATCTTTGAGACAGGTGGTTTGGAGAGTTTAAGGTAATTCCAATTATGTTTACGTTTAAAATGTAATTTTATTATTCTACTTTGTTTGTTTTCTAACTTATTTTTCATGCAGAAAGAGTATAGGTGGGATCCTGAACAAGAACAAGCCATAAGATCAATTTTTGATACAAAAGTCTCACGTATTCTCAAAAATGCAATGAACAAAGTTAGGACTGGTCAAGATAAAATGACCTGGATTCCAACAACTGTTCGAGCAACCTTAGACCTACATTGGAGTTCTACAAAATTCCAAAACAAAAGTGTCGTTGCCAAGGCAAATCGGGTTGTTGAGAAGGGAGCCTTCGCATATTGTGGTGGTTCCATATCTACAACAACTTACTTTGAGAAAATGGTAATCTTATTATCTATTTATATTTTATATTTAATTTAAATACAATATATTAGACTTACGTATTCAATTTATGTTGTGCTTAAATATATGTAGACTAAGGAGTTAGAACGACCACCAATTGCATGGGAGGTTGTAGAAAGAAAGAAAAAATTAAAGACTGGAGAGTGGGTCAATGATAAAGACATGTGACCTTGCCGTATGTTTAAACTTTAACTTATAGTGTAATGTTTGTTACAAGTTTTCTTCACAATAATAACATTTTTTTACTTCATTTTTAGGAAAAATATAAGCAACGACGAGATGAAGCCCAACAAAATCAAATGCTTGAAGGATCATCTTCAGAGAACTCTCATGTTGCCTCCATTGATGACAATGAAATATACTTTATTGTAGCTGGAGGTGGAAATAAAAAGGGTAATGTGTATGGACTTGGTGCATTGAGTAAAAGGTTTACTACTTCTACAAGTGCTTATTCTAGTACTAGTCAAACTCCAGTAGTTCATCAAATAGAAGAAATGCATGAAACTATTCAAAAATTAAATGTCGAACTTATGGTAAAGGATGCCAAGGAAAGGACACTTGAAGAAAAGATGGAGCACTTGATGAAAAATCACAAGAAACAAAGTGAATGTGTGCGCCAACAAGATGAGCAAATGCGTCAACAAAATGAGCAAATGAAACTTATTTTGCAGCACATCCAATTGAAGAGTCCTATGCCAACTAATCCTTCTGATCCTCCTAGTAGTGATGATATAGTGGACTAATCTTGTGATGGTGGACCACAGGATCATTAGTTATAATTTTAATTGTATGATGACTTCAAATTTGCTTACAACTATATCCATTTTTCTTTTTGGAAATGGTTCTTGTGACTAGAATATGTTGAATCATGTAATAGATATACTTTTAATTTTTATATTAGTATTTAATACATTATATACTTGACTTGATTGTTGTTTAGTATAATTAAATGTTTAAATATTGTGTATAAACAGGTAAAATTATGTATTCAAATATAGCCATAAAAGATATTATTGCTGATTTTTTTTGTCATTGATTTAATCACCGATTTAGCCACCAAAATATATTTGTAGCTATACATTTCTAGTTTTTGCCACCGATTTAGCGACCAAAAAGAAATTTAATTAGAAAAAACACTGTTAATTATTAGTGATCGAAAAAAATGGTCATTATTTTATCACATTTGTGATAAAATTAGCGACCAAACTAGTTTAAAATCATAGATTCTTTTTTGACGTTAACGACAAAAAAAAAAGGGTCGCTAAATTTTTAATACTAACCACCGAATTAGTACAAAATTTTTGGTGACTAAATTGGTCTCCAAAAGTTAAAGACGACCAATCCTTTTAGCGACCAATTGGCGACTATAATTTCGGTAGCTATTTAGCGACAAAATTTTGATTCGGTACTAAGTGGTTTGCGACTAGGATTTTCGCCACTAATTCTGTTTAGTCTTGATTTCGGTCGCTAAACAATTTGTGACCGATTTTTGATCATATAGCGACCAAAATGGATGGTCACTAAAATGCGTTTTTTTGTAATGACTATTTATAGATACAACATGGTAAGTTAACTCATAAAGGATACAAATCAATCAAATAATTCAAATAATTAAATAATTCATTAATACAAATATTATTTACATAAAAAGTAATGAATCATTATTGACTGTGTGACGATAATTAATTCATAATCGTTATAATATAAATAGTTACGCAGCTCTTTTTTTTTTTCATTTAATTATTCATACATACTTTTATAGTTTATTTAGAAACTTCCCCTCTTAAAAATTGACTTTCATGAATCTCAGATATCATTTAACGATGCTCTTGATTTTAGATTAGAAATAACAATACAAAATAAAGAATATCAAGATTTTTACTGTTGTATTTATTTTGAGGACTATTTAAATTTTATATTAAAATGGCATTATTGTGTGTTTAACATTTAAAAGTATGTTAGTTTTAGAAATAATCCATTTTCTCTCTCTCTTAATTTTACCTGTTAAAACTTTTTTGGTAAAAAAGAAAAAAAAAAGAAAAAATGGTTTATATTAAATGCAAGCAATAGAAGAATAAACATTTTTCAAGATGGACAAAAAAAATTAACATGTTATAAATGATATATCAAACAATAAATTATATTACAAAAATATTATAAAAATAAAACAACTAAATTTTTAAGTCAATGCCCATGTATATATAATGTTATAAATAATATAAGACTCGATTTCCCATTTTTTAAATTGCTTCACTTGTATATATAATGTTATAAATTTTAATTTTGTGTTAATATATAGTAACTACCACATAGACTCTTTGTTGAGTCTTTCCTATGAGATGTTGTTTAGAGTGTTACTATAGTTTAAGTTTAGCAAATCTTCCCTTTACTTGGTGTATATATTTTACAAATGAAGAATTGTATGCTTATTTTTAAAAATAAATCAACAAAGGTTAAAGATGCTCTAATATTGGTGATATTGAAAATGTTAATAGTGGATTCATCTCCGCTAAAACTTTTGATTTTTTTAATAATGTTAACTGTTTTAGCCATGTAATCACAATTTAGTTCTTAAAAACGTATTGATGAGAAATCTTAATGTTTCATCTACAATATGATAAAATTAGATGTTAAAATTATATGTGAAAGAATACCATTTATGATCATTTAACTCGTTAGAATTTTCATAGTTTGTGTGATTTATTAAAGTCGAGGTCTGACAGTGTCTTTGTACTTATCAAATAAAGTTTTTACACATCAATTATATACTCATATATTGTAGTTTTAATAGTTAGGTTATTAGAGGGTTACAAATTTTTACTAAAAACATTGTAGAAAGAGATCTTGTAGAAGATACGATGTATCTAGTAAACTATACAATGGTATTGAGTTCAATTTCCGACTTTAACTTCTTTACTTATAGTCGTTATATTTAAAAAACCATGCTTCACATGAGTGGAAAAAACTACTACATATTCAACTACGCGTTAGGATATAAAACTACACAATATAGCTATATAAGTTAATCCTTACGTACTAACAATTGTCCAATTAAGTGATTATAAGATTATGTTTTCTTAAATAATATCTTAACTGACTTTTTGTTATGCAAAAGACCACTTGATTAGGTTAGTCATAATTTAATATAAGTTTTACACAAACAAAGCTTTGACAAAAGAAATACAGTTAGGTATTAATAAAATGCCTATGCATATTTCTTTGAACTATTATATTGAATATTTGAATCTGTTCAAGATCACATCAAACCATTTTTAATTGAGTTTCAATTTAAAAAATGTATAGTTGGTCTGCACAGTACACAAGTTAATATATTTTTATTTATTCTCTTAAGGTCGTAGTGTTGTACACCTAGGGTTTATGGGGGGAAAAATTAATATTAGTAATCCTGTATACTTGGAAATGAGTCCTGGCTGGCAACAGGAAATAAAGATCTGTAAAAACAAAAACAATGGTTTTTTAATAACAACTAGGTAAAAAAACCAAACACAAATTTGGAAATGAAAAATGTTATTTATACAATCTATTTTTAGGACATAAAAAAGTGAAAGAGAGAGAAACAACCAGTGCAATATGAAAAAAATAGTGTGAGTGTTATAAAATAATGAGTCAAAAGAGATATAAGTAAAGTACTATGGGAATATATAAATATTATTTTTGGTTTGAAAATAATGTAACCCCTGAGATCCAACCAATACAACCTCAGATATCAAAAACCTCTTCATGTATAAATACCCTTGTTTTCCATTCTACCTGCACTTGTTCTGTAAACTTCTGCCTCCTCTGTTTCTCTCTGTTTCTCTCTCCATTGCATTCAGAATATACTCAGCCACTAACTACCATGGGTGCAGCTAAAGTAATACCTGAGAACCCCCTTCAAGCTGTTCCTATCCTTTCAAGAGAAAGCAGTTTTTCATCTTCACCAAGAAGGTACAATTTTTAATGAGAGAAAGAACACCTTCCCTTTCCCTCTCTGCCTTTTTAGTTTTGTTTTCTTCAATTTCCTCAGTTTTCCTCCAAAATGAAGCAAAATCATGCACCCCAGAAAGAAAAAGCACCCCCTTTTACTTAAGTTTACCAGCTATGAACATTTTGTTGACAAGTTTAATAGCACGTGACATTGTAAACTTTACATCTCTAAAAGAAATTACAAGCCATAGAGACCATGGTATTTTTCTTTTCTGAATAATCATTGCAGTTAGGATACTTTGTTGAGAAATCTGAAGTATTCTCACATAATTTTCTTTAAGATTTAGGAACAATTTACTTTTAATGATTGGAAGTATGTACCTTGAGATGAAAAAGCTCTTAAATTTATCGAATTTGTGAAGAAACAGTTGATATGAGTGTAAACTGTTTGATGTTATGTTTAGGTTGGAGGGCAAGGTTGCTATCGTAACAGGGGGTGCGAGAGGGATCGGTGAAGCCACGGTGCGAGTGTTCGTGAAGAACGGTGCGAGGGTGGTGATAGCGGATGTTGAGGACGCACTTGGGACGATGCTGGCGGAGACTTTGGCCCCTTCAGCGACGTACGTGCACTGCGACGTTAGCGTGGAAGAAGAGGTGGAGAATTTGGTGAGATCCACAGTTTGTCGGTACGGGCAAGTGGACATAATGTTTAACAACGCAGGGGTGTTGGGGAACCAGTCGAAGAACAAAAGCATTCTGAACTTTGATCCGAAGGAGTTCGACAGTGTGATGCAAGTGAACGTGAAGGGCATGGCGTTGGGGATCAAGCACGCTGCAAAGGCCATGATTCCTAAGGGCGTAGGGTGCATAATTTCCACTGCTAGTGTTGCTGGAGTGATGGGGGGTCTTGGCCCACATGCTTATACTGCCTCAAAGCATGCGATTGTGGGGCTAACGAAGAACACTGCTTGTGAGTTGGGGAGGTATGGGATAAGGGTGAATTGTATTTCGCCCTTTGGGGTGGCCACCAACATGCTTGTGAATGCTTGGAGAAGTGGTGGTTGTGATGAGGAAGAGGGTGATGATGATGAGGGTATGAATTTTGGGTTGCCATTTCAAGAGGAGGTTGAGAAAATGGAGGGGTTTGTGAGAGGGCTTGCCAACTTGAAAGGACCAACTCTAAGACCCAAAGATATTGCTGAGGCTGCACTTTATCTTGCTAGTGATGAGTCTAAGTATGTTAGTGGTCATAATCTTGTTGTGGATGGTGGAGTCACCTCCTCAAGAAACTGCATTGGTTTGTAACTTGTTGTGTTTCTTCTTTCAGAGTAGGATCCACCGGTGTGTAAAATTATTCATATAAATGTAATTGTACTTATTTTTGTTATTTTACTCTTCTTATCACATGATAGAAACTTAAATTATCAATATGAAGCGGTGCAACTGTGAATTTAAAGAAATCCCATATTAAATTAAATTAAATAAGTTGAATAAATCATTACTAAAGTGATAAAAATCTGACTATCTAATGGTACTTTGACTTCATAATTTTTTTTTCCTTCATTTCACATTATCCTCGTTATTCTTCATTCTCTATTATTCTTCTAGAAATAAAAATTAACTTTCGTTAAGATCATTATATTTTTATAAAGATGGTTAAATAGTAATTAAATGGAGTAAAGAAAACTTTTTCTTTCTATATTATAATGTTTTTTTCTATTAGTATTTTGTAACATGAGTAAATCATTATTTTAGTCTACCATTGTGAAAAACAATGAATTAGGAATTTAGTTGTTTTAATAGTATGTAGTGTTTTCTTATTTTTGTAATTTTTGGTCATGCTTTCAAATTCTAGTATATGATCGGATAATCGCACAAGATGTCTCTGCATTGTTGTATGAAGATGAGGCTTTATAGATTAACCTTCAAATTGTATGAACCATGTTGCACTACATTCTTCGACTACTAATGTAATATATTAAAAAAACAAAATAAAATGTTTCCTTAATAAAGATACAATGATTCATCATATCATTAACTTTTATCTCATTTGCTTGACCACTTGGACTGCTACAAATATTTTGATATTAGTGTTTAATTTATATGAATAAAAAATATTGTAATATTTTAGAGAATTTAATCAATAATGTCTAGTAAGATTTTAGTTTAATCATACGGAATGTTCCTGTTTTTATTACAAAATTTCAATTAGGTCCTCAACTTCAAAGTTATCTCAATTGGGTCTTATTTTTTGAAAATTTGTTTCAATTTGGTCCTTTCTGTTAAGGCATCATTGACGGTGTTAACTGTGTGCCATGTGTCAGCTTGTGATTTTTTTTACTTTTTTTTTTACTTTTTTTTATTTTTTTTTTATTTTTTTTCTTGAAAAAACAGTTGACACGTGTTAAATTAGGGTTTTGCCACATGTCAGCTTGTGATTTTTTTAATTTTTTTTAAATTTTTTAAATTTTTAAAATTTTTAAATTAAAAAAACAACTGCCACGTGTCAAAATATGATTCTGCCACGTATCAATTATTTATGTGAAAATATGATTCTGTTACGTGTAAACTAAAGTAATTTCATCTCTTCCAAATTGAGACTAAATTTAACTTTTATATCAATATTATAATGATATTTTTATTATAATAGAGACCAAATATACTTGGTTAACTTTTAGATATTTTTTAAATTTAAATGTAAGTTGTTTAGAAATTATTCAAACAAATTTTTTAAATAAAGTTCAAAGCAAAATTTAAATTTAAATAAAATTAATTTAGTTAAAAATATCTATTATAATAAAAATATCATTATAATATTGATATAAAAGTTAAATTTAGTCTCAATTTAGAAAAGATTCAGTTTAAAAAGAGATTATGACTAAATTGAGACAAAAAAACAAATATAGGGACCAAATCGAAATTTTTCACATAAATAATTGACATATGGCAGAATCATATTTTGACACGTGACAGTTTTTTTTTTTAATTACAAATTTTTAAAAAAAATTAAAAAAATCACAAGCTAACACGTGACAAAATCCTAATTTGACACATGTCAGCTGTTTTTCTAAGAAAAAAAATTAAAAAAAATTAAAAAATTAAAAAATTAAAAAATTAAAAAAATTAAAAAAAATTAAAAAAAAACACGAGCTGACATATGGCACACAGTTAACACCATCAATGATGCCCTAACGAAAATGACCAAATTGGAACAAATTTTCAAAAAATAGAACCCAATTGAGATAACTTTGAAATTAAGGACCCAATTGAGATTTTGTAATGAAAACGGAGACCTCCCGTATGATTAAACCTAAGATTTTTAATTTATTTATAAGAATCAAACTTCAAGCTTTAATTAAAATGTTTAAATTTAATTTATCAACGTATATAATGCTTATGTAAAACGTGAGATTGCTAATATATTGTTTTAATTATATAATTTGAATTAAAGAAGTAGTATTAAAAAGGAGATGTGAAAGAAGTGAGAGAAGTTCTTTAGTTTATTTTATGAGAGTGACAAAATTCGTTTAAAAACGTGTGAAGCTCATGTTATAGAACTTCCATATGCATGTTTGAATGAAATGTGTGGACCACTCTGTATTTCTTATTTTTGTGACTACACTTGTTTTTTTGTGCTGTTAATATCATATAAGGGATTAAAATTTCAATATAATTGATTGTATTTTGTCCTCTAATGCTATGGGTTGTTTTCAAATACTCGATCTACAATAAGCATATTATATATATATATATATATATATATATATATATATATATATATATATATATATATATATATATATATTTATTTATATATATATACAAACAAATATATATAAAAA
>Ga0214545_1007001_pt1 | contig 19211 bp, 11 predicted proteins | sample CNSS4metaG_FD_160064 | JGI IMG/M metagenome (GOLD analysis project Ga0214545, IMG submission 160064) | Root nodule microbial communities from cowpea collected in UCLA plant growth center, Los Angeles, California, USA - CNSS4 | ecosystem: Host-associated > Plants > Roots > Nodule | place: USA...
TTATTGGTTGTTGCTAATAATTATTTTCTTCCAGTTATTAGGTGCATTTATCATCTCTTTCATAGCTGTGATGGCTGTTATTGGATCTCGTGGCAGTCTGCCCATCAACTTTGGTACCCCAGGACTGGTTTGTTTGCTATCCTTTAATCTTTAATTAAATCTCTGATTTGATCAACCAATTTATATCAAAACTGAACATGTAACTTTTTTTTTAAAAGGTAGGATTGGCCCTCTCATATGCAGCTCCAATTGTGTCCTTATTGGGAAGTTTTTTGTCAAGCTTCACTGAAACAGAAAAGGAGATGGTTTCAGTTGAAAGAACTCTTCAAGTATGAATAAGAGACTTATTTCCCTTAATTGAAACATGTTTTGACATATATACGCTGACGCCTAATATCCGTTTAATGTTTTTTAGTACATGGACATTCCTCAAGAAGAACAAACCGGAGGCCTATACTTGAATCCAGATTGGCCAAATCAAGGATTTATCGAATTTGATTGTGTTACTTTGAAATATATGCCATCTTTGCCAGCTGCACTCTGCAATCTTAGTTTTAGAATTGCTGGAGGAACCCAAGTCAGTGAACTACTTTTGAATTTGTATTGAAGTTTTCTTAGGTTCACACCCATTAGGTTTAATACTAATTACACAACATGTAATTCAGGTTGGAATAATTGGAAGAACAGGTGCTGGAAAGTCCAGTGTGTTAAATGCTCTTTTCCGTCTTACTCCAATATGTACAGGCTCCATCTCAATTGATGGCGTGGATATTAAAAATATTTCTGTCAGAGAACTACGTACACATTTGGCCATTGTCCCTCAGAGTCCATTTTTGTTCGAAGGATCATTAAGGTACTTTATTTGGACTTTTCTACTTAATACTTCTGAGGCAAACTCTGATTTAGCTCCTTCTCAATGATAATGTTCTTACATTCTTTTCAAGAAGAAACTGTATTAGCTTTTGTTCTGACTGCACCTACATTTCATCAATACTTATGCCCTGCATTCTCAATGTTCTAGGGATAACCTAGATCCTTTCAAAATGAATGATGACTTAAAAATTTTGAATGCATTGGAAAAGTGCCATGTGAAAGACGAAGTAGAAGCAGCTGGAGGGCTGGACCTTCTTGTAAAGGAAGGAGGGACGTCATTTTCAGTTGGCCAGCGGCAACTTCTTTGCCTTGCCCGTGCACTTTTGAAATCTTCCAAGGTAAGAATGATTATTTGAGGATTTTTTGTCTTGTCTTATTAAGGTTTCTTGAATAGATATTTCACAGAACAAAAGCTTCCAGATATTGTTATCTCAACAAAATATCGTACACTACTCCCAGATCTGATCATTAGGTAACTGAGAGGTTCCTTTTGTCCTCTTAGGTTCTCTGTTTGGATGAATGCACAGCCAATGTAGACCTTCAAACTGCTTCACTGCTGCAAACTACCATATCCGGTGAATGCAAAGGAATGACAGTTCTCACAATTGCTCACCGGATTTCAACTGTTATAAACATGGACAACATTCTGATTCTTGACCATGGGAAACTGGTATGCTTTATTTTCTTAAACTTTTCACTTGTCCGAGTTGGAACTAGCTCAAGGTCATTCTTTGTTGTCAGCTTCATTTAACTATTGCCAACTGAAAATTAAATGGACCTTTGTGAGTATTTTGACTGAATATTCCAAGAATTTCGTGTAAGTTGCTGTTAAAAAAGAATCAGGCAACATGAAATAACATGACCTTTCCTCTCGTTGGCGCAGGCTGAACAGGGTAACCCACAGGTTCTTCTGAAAGATGAGACCTCCATATTTTCTAGTTTTGTTGGAGCTTCAGCAATGTAGCCATGGAATTGTGGAGGCCATTTTTTAACATGACACATCAGTAGATGATTCTCTACAGTAAGAGTTTTATTAGGCGTTTCCGATCTTTCTGTGATGATCTGCCTGCTTTGATATACTAAATCCAAACTTTCTTCTATGTTGTCAGCTAACGCCGGACAAGTTTTGCCTGGATCCATGCAACTGCAAAACATGGTTGCCCTTTCATCCAAATTAGGGATTTTCTTATCCATGTTAGTACAACTACTTTTAGCTAACAGAGCTAACAGGTGACAGACATGAGAACTTTCAATCCTTTATTTCATTGCTAATACTACCTGCTTCTTTTCCAATTTATAAAACACAAATAACTAATTTACTAAGACCAATAAGTATAGAGTTTTTTTTTTTTAATTATAACAAATTATACTTTCATTCCCAATTATCCTTGCATTAATGTCTCAGAAATATATTTCTTAATAAATATAGGGCACTTAAATAATTTAACAAGGACTTAGTTCGAAAATAGGTTAATGTTTTTTTGTATAAATCAAATTAAATTATTATTTTTCTTATAAATGGGATTAGATGTGATATTACATAGAATGTATGACTACATAACCTTGTGTGGAGATCGTTTAATCGTGGCATTTTATTATGAATTATTATTTCCTTGATTCAAAAATTGATGACATGATTTATTTTTAATAGAATGGTACGATCTCATTAAATTAAATGGTTACACATACCATTGAATATAGTTTTAGATTTAGTCTAAGACCTATTCTTATTGGTCATTTATTGAAGCCATTAATTTTGTACTATATTTACTTCATAATGAGTTCTAAAATAATTCATTTCGCTGATATTAAATTAAATGGTTACACATACCGTCGAATATAGTTTTAGATTTAGTCTAAGACCTATTCTTATTGGTCATTTATTGAAGTCATTAATTTTGTACTATATTTACTTCATAATGAGTTCTAAAATAATTCATTTCGCTGATATTGATCAAATTCAATTCTAATAAAGTATGTTAATTTAGTAAATTCAATTTTAATAAATAATGTGATAGACAAAAGTTATTTTAATAAATAAAATAATTAAATTACAATTTTATTCTCTGATTAAAATTAATTAATAATAATAAAATTATTATTATCAATATTATCGTTATTATTATCATAGTGAAAATTTTACCATATAGTTAAAATTCAAATAAAAGTGAAAAAATTTAATTAAAAGTAAAATATATTATAAATTTGTGTAAAATTCGGTCATTCTTTAAATCCGTCAAGTCAATGCAAATTAATGGAAGAGGGTTTCTCTCTACACCTCCAAAGAATTCTGTTGTTACACCTCCAAAAGAATTTAAATTTCTTATAATACTTCTCTGAATCTTTTGACTATTTAGTGGTAAAAGTTAAAAAAAAAATTCTCGGTAAAATCCTTAACTGGTACATCTATAAAATCAAACACACTATTATAAATTATTATTATTATTATTATTGAAAACTCTTTTTTTTTTCCTTTGAGTAAAGGTGGGGTATTCACATCATAGATTATGTTTCATATTTCGTATATACAAGTAATAATAGAATACAAACTTAATATGCCAGTATTAATATCGCATTATATAATAATGAAAAAGATACAATGAATAATGATTTTTTTTATAAATGCTGAATTTTTAAGTAAATTTATTTTAAAAATAATAAAAATCATTAAATTATTTTATTTTAATTCTAAATTTAAACTTGTTATGTTTAGAAAATATTATCTTATTTGATTGGAACCTAGAGTCAAACATTGTGATGTATTTATCTTTTGGGTGTATATTTTTAGTGTTAAAATGCCACTCTTAATTTTAGTAATATTATTTTAGTTTAAATATATTTTTAGTTTGTGCACACTCCTATAAAAAACTCCTTGGAGACTCATCTGCGCATCGCTTCAACCGTTTTAAATCACTTCATCTCCCTTCACCTCGTGTCTCTCTGCTCTCGATTATTCCGATTCCGACGACTTTAACCCTCGTCGTCGACTTAGAGATCGCAGTCCCAACGCCGCTCTAACGCTCGCATCAGACTCTAATACTATCTTTCGGAACGGGTTAGTCTCTTCTCGCTTCCTGTGTGGTTCTCTACCTTAATGTGTTCCAGGTCCAGGTGTGTAATCTTCGTTTTCTAATCTTCTTCTCATTAATCAATGTATACTATGAGTGTGCTTTTCGCGTAAATATCGGATTAAAGATTATGCTGTGAGATTAGGTTTTGGTTTAAGATTTGGAGTTTTCTTATATATTGCACGTCTCAGTAGAATGTTTCCCAACTCCTCCACTTGAATTCTTATTTAATGCAACGAATAAATTATGGCCGGGAAGAGTTAAATGTGATGCGGCCAAAGTTTCAAATAAATGTGCTTTAATACCTTGCCTTCTATGGCGTAAATGGAATAACAGAAACGCTGCCGTGTTTCAAAAACAATCAATTCATCACTCTGTAATAAAAGAACATGCTTGTCCTTTCCATAAAACTTCACTCTCAGCCCAAACCGTTGAGAATTGGTGAGTAGTTCATATTTTCTGGTGTGTGTGTTTTGTTGTGATCTGCTTAGCATTAAAAATAGATTGACGATGGTATATTAAAATTCTTTTTAATATATTTTAAAACTTTAAGATCTTTAAAAGTAATATTAAAAAAACAGCAGAAAATACAAATAGGTTAAATTGGTTGGTGGGGGTGAACTGCATTTATTACAGAAATGGATAAATCATGTTTTATGTGCATGCCTTCATTCAAGAAAAGTCATATTTATTAAATATGATTTCAAGTTGCGCTAGAAATTAATAATAAAAGTTATGGAAGCATAACTAGATTTTGGTGGAAAATTGTTAATCCATGAAGTAGTCTTTAATTAGTGTAATAATACGATAATTGGGTGAAATAGTATTCGAGAAAGAGGAATTCTTTGTTTTTATTATAAAGGAGAAGTCGTCTGCATAAATCATGACTTTCCCTTGTTTGAATTTTTTTTTTTTTTTTAATTTAAAAATTTAATATATATATATATATATATATATATATATATATATATTTTGTATAAGAAAATAAAATTTTAAAAATTGGCTGGAAAAAATATGAAACAAAATCATGTAATAAATTATTTAATAACTAGTTTAATTTATCTAACAATATTTGTAACATTTTTTTATTTATGTGAACAACTATTTAATATTAAACTATTCATTAATATATGTTAATAAAAGAAATTAAATAAAAAAATACACTGATTTGTTTAATAGTGTTAAATTAAATAAAGTAATACATTTTTATTAATTTGTGTAACAATTTATGTCACAGTGTATTCAGTACATAATTTATTTATTAAACAATTTTTTAATCAATTATTTAACAAACTATTTAATAAGTAATTTATTAAAATAGTATATTATGTTATTTCGTTGAAGATATTTGATAATCCATTACATATGTCTATATTCCTTTATTTAAGATCGTGACATTAAATTTACTATGTTTTAATAGTTTGGTTTGTATATGTATATTTTGGTTTTAATTTATTTTTTTTAAGTGTCTTTATTTTGTTGTGTAAAAAATATGAGTAACTAAAAGAAATAAGATTGTTGAATTAAATGAAAAATTTAAATGAAAAGTAAATTTGTACAATGGCTTTGTTTTTACAAGGGAATGCTAAACAAATTATCTATGAGACGTGTTATATGGTCTTCTTTTCTTGTCTTCTTGGTTGTCTTGGTGAATCATGTTCGGGTAGATATATTAGAAGGAAGTGTAAGTGAATTATCATCATCGTTGATTTTTTCTTAGTTATCCTCGGTTGGATTATTAGACGCGTGCGAATACATTGTGGGTACATAAATTTGTCTTGGAATAATTTATAATTTATTTTATCGTTATTCCGTAACTCGCGGAATTAATTTTTTCCTCTTCTTATAATTCTGTTACTTTTAAATTTTCTAATTTAATTAACTTTTGAACAGTGCTAGGTAACATACGAACTAAGATCATGAAAAGTGACAATAGTCAAGAAATCTTCCCATTTTCGTCTCTTTGGATTTCTATTGTTTATAATTTTGTTTCTTTGTCCGATCTATTTAACTTTTTTTCAGTATTCTTTATATCAGCAACTAAAAAAAACTTTAAAAGGTATGCAATCTTTTCTACTTCATTTTATTTATAAATTTGTTACTTTAAATAATTTGCAATTTACTTATAATTTTGTAACTCGAAGAATTTGTATTATTTGCCGATAATTTTGTCGCTTCAAAGAATTTGTAATTTATTTACATTTTCTCTTTTTTTTACTCCATTTCATCTATAAGTTCTAACAAGTCTTTTTTTAAGTCAATATTTCCTATACGTGCAAAGTATATAACATTAGGCAAAAAGTGACTACTACAACATTATATCATTTTATACATGAACAGATAAATATTAAAATCCGTAGTTAATAATATATTAAATAATGTAAGATGAGTTGGAAATAGAAAATAATTAGTGGTAAGGCTTTGTTAGGAGACAAGGACGTGAATTGCGTTTTGTTTGTTTGATTTATTGAGTGATTATGATATGACAGGCCGGTGGAGTTAGTGTGCACACACTCACTCACTTGGTGGACCTAACACCCCGTGTGTCATGCCAAGTTGCGCACAAAGTCACAATGCCCATCATTTTTTTTTTTTTATATTTCTAATTTACACAACCACCACCCCAAATAAACCATTAATTAACAATTCTTTAATTAATATATCCAAATATACATTCAAGCTTTTGCCTCCACCATTTATTATTCAACTTCCTATATTAATTAGTGTCTATACCTTTTTAAGGGTCTTTACATGCACGATCTTTAAAAATCTTCGTATATTATTTTCAATCATTATTTACCACTAAAATTATTTATAATATCAAAAATATTAAAAAATGAATTTTAAATTTTATATATCTTGAACATGAAATTAAAAATTAAAAGATAGTTCAATAGTACTATCATGATAAAAGATAGAACAATAAATTAAATAAACAAATTCTTTTGTTACAATAGATTTTAATCATGATTATGGTACTACGTTAAGAAATGAACTTAAAATCTAACTTGATCTTATAAAATTAACTTTGTACATATTTATATGATGTAAACTTGTCTTATTTATAATTGACATGAAATCTTTAATACAAATTTTTGATTAATTTTTTCCTTTCTTCTCAATGAATATTCAAAATAAAGTTGTTCCACTCTATCCAATCATCTTTAAAATATATTTTAAAGTTTTTTTTCTAAAGATAAAATTTTAATAAAAATTATGTTTTAAAATAAACAATATTTCCAATATGATTGGGTTATAATAATTGATCGGATTATGTTATCTATATGACTAGATGTTGGAATTTAAAAAACACAATGAGTAAACAACACCAAAAATTTCAGTAATGGTGACAATATAAGTTGGTAATTTATGTATTTGAATAATTTAAAATTCTTTTAAAAAAATTTTGGCATGTTTGAATGAGAAAATTAAAAAAAATTTGAAATAAAAAATTTTAAAATAATATTTTAAATAATTAAAATATTATATTTTGAAATGCACTCAAACAAAGAAAATTGAAAATTTTCAAAAATTGAATTGTGTGAACCAAAAATTAAGACGAATTAATTCCATTAAATTCACGAATTAATTCCATTAAATTTCGGAACAAATCGACTCAGATAAAAGAATTAAAAAATAAAATATTTCAATTATTTAATCAAATCTAATTATTTAATAAATAAAAAATTCAAAATTACTATATATTTTAATTTATTGGAATTATTAAAATCTCTTCCGCGTACAAGTAAAAGAAATTCAACTTTCATACCTATCTTTTGTATACTCAATAATATAATAATATAATTAAAAAACAATAAAAAAATGGGAGGAGAGGAGACATTGAGTTGGATATGGCTTAATAGGACACTCCTATTAACCACTTTTAACCATTTTCTTCACCTTCACCAACTGCCTCTCTCATTTATTTATTATGCGCATAGTGAAGAAAAAGTGATACATAGCGAACACAACACAAAAAAACAGATGAAGAGTTAAAAGAGAGATTGATGGTGGGTATTGCTCCGAAGTAGAGCTAAGTAGCTACAACAAAAATTCATAATTCCTTACTCTCGCCGCCATGGCTGGTCTTCAAAGATCTGCAGTGTCCTTCAGGAGGCAGGGTTCTTCTGGCTTTGTTTGGGACGATAGGTTCTTATCAGAGGAATTGAACAAAGTCAACAACCAACACCAAAACAACGACGACAACAACGACACCGATGAGATTAAAGACCTTCAACTTCAACCAGCGCCGCCCCTCCAGAGAACCCGCTCCAACGGCGGAACGCGCGCCTACCGCACCGGAAAAGTCTCGCCGGCGATCGAGCCTCCGTCTCCCAGACTCTCTGCATGCGGCTTCTGCGCCGCGTTTGGAAAAGCACCGCCACGGGACCACAACAAGGCGCAGCGGACTAAACCCGCCAAGCATCGAACGAGGTAGACGACGGTGGTTTCAGGCGACGGAGAGAGAATATTCCGGCCAGGTTTCTACTCTTTTGGTTTTATGATGTAATGTCTTTTACTTTTAGGTTTGTAGGGTAGGGCCGGTTGAGTTGAATTGATGTTAAATTAAGAACATAATCATGAGTCATCACTTCTCTGTTACTTCTTCTCTCTTCATTTCACTCTATACTATGTTCAGATTTATTATTAGTTTGTTTTTTCATCATTGAAATTGTCTTCCACTAATTTTATATTTTAACTATTTTTTTTTATTTTTTTAATTTATTATTTCAATTAGATAATTTATTTTAATATTTTTTGAATAATGTGATGATTTAATAGTGATTAAAATAATAAATTAAAATGGGTAAAAAAATAGATTAACATTTTTATTGGGTCGAATAGTGATATAATCTTTATATGGGAATGCGTATTGATTGTGATTAAGTTATCTTTATACAAAGCAAATCTCAAAAACGGGATATTTTAATGATTATGTTAGCTATGACAGCAAATTGCAAACTACAGGATAATGAGGAAACAAATACGACAAATATATCAATTTATATTTTGTAGTATTTAATATTTTATTTATTTATTTTTGTGATTTCAATATTTTTTATTTAATGTGGTCTTTAAATTTTAAAAAAATGATTTTTTATGTTAGGTCAACATTAATATCGCTCCTCTTATTTTATCTTTGAGATTTAATAATAAACGGGTAAAGAGAATGCGTAAAAAGAATGGCTAATTGTATTTATAAACTTTAATTCATCATCTCTAAACAACTTTAATTAATAACAAAAACCACGTTAAATAAAAAAGTATTAAATCATTACTATAAATATAAAATATTAGATTGTTTTATTGCCGTATATGAAATATTATCAGTTTCAAAATCTGCTCATGTAAAATTTTGTTCTTCAACTATCTTTCAAAGAATTAGAAAAAAACAAAAGATATTCAAATTTTCTTGATCTCAACACCTAAATAATATAAACCTACTAAATATTTTGAAACAAAATTAATGTTAATCATAGATTGACAAATCATTACAGTACTTTAACTTTTAAGTAGTTGTTGTCCTGCTCTGTTTTTTTTTTTCTTTCCTAGTAAAGTAATGATATCTAATTGAGTAATCGTACGAGGAATTTTTGTGTTTATATTAATATAGAATGTTGTTTTATATATTAAATAACTTTAGATATAGTTATACAAAGTTTGCTAAGAATTTTAAACGAGGGAATTGAGTTCTAACTCAATTTTCCTGTAAATTAATTCTATCTATCCTTATAAATACAAGAATTGAGTTTTTAACAACATAATTTTTCTGCAATTTATGAAATGGGGTTAAAATAATGAGTAGGTTTAGTTTAACTTGTTAGAAATCTAACTTTGAGTCTAAATCTCACATTAGTTAGAAATGAGAAAGTAAAACACGATCCATCAATCTATTGTCTTAAGGTTTTGGATTGAGAGTGATATGAATGTCTTATGTGGTCTCATTAGTGTTGTATCTCCCCACTCAAACTATTTCTGTAAATCTAACGTAACTTATTTGGGTTAAATAATATTTTTAGAGAGCTTTAAGAAAATAACTATATATTATCCCAAAACTAATTGCAACAAAACATTATTCATGTTATTCTCACTTTCATTTTTTAATACTTTATTTAATTAATTGATTTAATAACACAAATTTTCATTATTAAAATTTTTATAACATAAAAGTATAAAAGGTTAAATATGTTTTTGGTCCCTTAACTTTCAGTGAATTTTGGAATTAGTCAATTTTGAAGCTTTTGACCAATTTAGTCATTCATTATTCAAAATACGTGAATTTGGTTATTTTAATCAAATTTTGTTAAGTTTATTTGACATTTGAAGTGTGTTTCATAATAGTATTTGATTTATCATTAAAGTAAAAATGTGTCAAATATTATAAACAACTCAAATACAATCATGAAATGCAGTACAATACGAAATATCAAATAAATCTAACAAAATTTGATTAATAAGACTAAATCCACATATTTCGAAAGATAAATTACTAAATTGATCAAAAGTTTCAAAATTGACTAATTTTAAAATTCACTAAAAGTTAAGGGACCAAAAACATATTTAACCAAAATATAAATTATTCATTCTATCTTTTTTTTTTCTTGGCGTATTATGCGTGAAGAGGTGTCCACTAAAGGTGGAAAGTATTAGATAGGCACTCATTTATTATCTATGCGTTAGATTTTGGTATCTATTGGGACACATTCCAAACAAACACACAACACTTGCTTCAATATGATATGAAGCCCAAATTTTACGGTGGCCATTCACTCAAGCTTATATATCCGTGGAGATTGGGTCATCATCTCAAACCCACCATTCAATACTCTTTTTAATATTTTAGAGATTAAAATGATAAAAACTAAAAGTTTAATTAGTACCTTAGTTCTAAATCTATAATTCATTTGTTTTTGTTTTAATATTAATCGAGACTATTATTTTTAGATAGAGACAATATTAACTCTTTTGTTAGATTGAAGTTAAAGTTATTTGTTAAGTGTCACGGGTAAAAAATTTGAATTATATTTTATTTTTGAAATCTCTCTTGTTTTTTATGTTATTTTCTCCTACCACCATTTTTCCCTTTCTTTCTCTTTTCCACCCATCATTTTTTCCTATTTTTTTTTTGCCTCTTCTACCTATGATGCACAGATACGATATGTGTATCGAATATGATATGTATCCGATACGCTGATACATTTATTTTCAAAATAATAGGATACGATACGTGATAGATACACTATATATAAATATTGAAAAATGTACAATAATTTTACAAATATAATAAATATATGATTATTAATGTGTGAATCCAAAAATTTTAATTAGAGAACAATTATTTTAGTAGTCAAAAACTGGTAGCTAATGTTAGTGACCAATTTAAAAACCAATTCATAATTGAAATTATTTTAATTATCAATTTAGAGACTAATTATAATTTTTTAGAACTATTTTAATTATCAATATAGTGACTAATTATTTTTTATCATTAAAATTGTTCACTATTCAAAGATTTTATCGTAGTGTATTATGACTTTATAAAGTAGATACTTCATTGATAATTATTGTTAAAGTATCCTAAAGTAACACGATACGTGTCGGACACGAATACGTGATCCAAGTTGAAGTATTCGTGTATCATAGCTTACCACCCTTTTCTTGTTTCTCTCCGACTTCCTTGGGGTTTATGATTTTTGATTGTTGTTCAAACTTTGATTGTAGTTAAATATTTTTATTAATGATGTTGTTGGTTATTACCTATTTGAAATTTGAGTTCATAATTGATGTATATGAAGTGTTTAAGGAGATTTTTTAGTGATATTTAGGAATATAAAATGAGATGAGCCGGTTCCTTATAAATGATAAATGAAGGTGTTGGAAGTTTGGAGGAGAAAATAAAAAGAAGAAAAGAAAATCAAAGATTCGCACACTTACACATTACAAAGTGTTAATGTTGATTTAACATAAAATATCACATAGACTATGTTAAAAATAAAAACATAAATTCAATTGAGTAAAAAAATATATAGATACAACATATGTCTTGTGACAAAATTACTAATTAAGTAGACAAAAATTAATAAATAATACTAGTTACATAAGATAATAATTAAAAATGTTCCTATTCCAAGTATATTGAGAAAATATTTGAAGTTATAATTTTATCTTAAAAAAACATCTCTGAGAAGTAGGATTCGTCTTTAAAACTCATTTTCATATACTTAGAATCGAAACAAAAAATAATTGATATGCACCTTAGGAGCATATATAATTTCTCAGATGTGATATTTTCACAAGAAAGTCCAATAACAGTTAAAACACCGATATAACTGGGTAAGTTGTTAAGCTAGGGGAGAGTAGAATCATCTTTATTTGTGAGATAATTTAAGTTTATTTTCTTTCGTGATTTATCAAAGTACATAAAATTTTAAAAATATTGTTGTTCTTTAACTAAATTAAAATTATATTTCCTAAACACGATTTCTTTTATTAAAATTGTGTTTTAAGCACAATTTCAATTAAAAAAAAGAGTAGATTCTCGTTTTCAGATAAAAAAATAATAATTAGCAAGAAAAAAATAAAATCTTATTTACAAATACGACTTCAACTAGAAAATATAAAGTTATTGTTTGTTAAGTTCTGTTGAGTAATTCTGTAAAAGTTTATCCCCGTAAGTAAATTAGAAAAAATAAATGGCACCACGAATAATCATTAATACTTAATGATATGATGAAGAGTATCAATAGAGGACTATAAAAATTATACAAACTAATTTAGTTATAATTACTTTATTAATTCCTAGACTTGAAGGAACACACTTGAAGGTTTGTTCATTAAAAAAAAAAAAATCGTGTTAAGAATATTCAAATTCATATCATGAAGAGGTAAAAGTTCATACCAAGTCCAGAATGATGTGTCAATCTAGCAATACATGTTTGTTATTACTAAAAAAAGGTTATTTTGTCTCCCAATTTTATATATTTATTTCTATAATTTTATAATTTTGTTCCACTGATTTTGAGTGCCAGTTCCGTCCATGTAAAAAACGAACTTTCAAATTTTTACTTCTATTTTTTTTAATAATAATGGCCATGAAATTTTTTTGATGCAAAAGTTTTACTGATTTAGGCCCAAAGCAAGAAGAAAACAAGAGTAAAGAGAGTGAACAAACGACATAGCGCGAAATTCTTTAACATTTGGATGCAGTTATTGTAGTAAGGAAAGAAGGGTACAAGAGAAGGAAATTTCGGGTCTTGCAAGTATTAGATTAACAAGAGAGATAAATTCTATGCTAAAATAGTTAAATTTTGCAACATGAATGTGACATTTATTTTTGACAAAAATTATATTGCATGCACATGTAAAGAGAAAAAGGGTTCGGTTATGGTTTGATGAATAGAAACATCGCCACTGACGTTGTAGTAGTGTGCAGTGTGTTCAAATGGTGTTTCTGTCACTAGTTGTTCATGTTGAACCAGCAACATAAGATTCTGTCACGAAACCTGTCGATGGTCGGAATCTGACAGAAAATGAAGAATCTCAGATATTGTTTCAGTTGGGCGTTTGTCATTATATTCATTCATGTAAATGTACTTGTCACTCCATATCTCACTCGTGCAGAAGGGTTTGATTCTGTGATCCAGTACCCACGTTCCAGGTGGAGAAGAACCCGAACTAGATCCAAATGGGTTCTTTATGTCGGTGATTATGGTGCGAAAGGCGATGGTATTCACAATGACACTGAGGTAATTGATTCCTTCTATTTTGTAATTTCTGAGTTTACATAGTAAGCAAATACTTTCTGCAACAGAGAAATCAGTTACATATAGTGAACCGATGTGCTTAATAATGTTTATTTAGAGTGTGAATCAAGGAGGAGGGTAATTTGGATGATTCTTTTGCTTAAAACTGAAGTATTCAGATTCAAGTCTTGCGGCCAGGTTATAGTAGATTTCATAATAGCCCATGAAATGTTTGATAATTTGTCTGAACGGACCAGGTAGGATTAGGAATGTCCCCGTGACTTTGTCTATTTATTTCTCTTTTCAGGCCTTCCTGGGGGCTTGGGGAATCGCATGTTCTCTCGCTGGATTTGTAAATCTTGTTTTTCCATCTGGGGAAACTTTTCTTATCTATCCAGTGGACATTGGTGGGCCTTGTCGATCTAAGATTATTTTGACGGTACGCTCACAGAGTCAAAACTCTCACATGTTGAAGAAAATTCTTGTCATCTTCTCCTTTTCAGTTCTTGAATGAGGTGTGATTTTACAGAAAATATTCACTATTAATTTTCAAATTTGTTATAGATATCAGGTACAATAGTTGCACCTCAAGATCCTGAGGTGTGGCTTGGTTTGAATCAGCGAAAATGGCTTTACTTCCATGGGGTGAATCACCTCACTGTTGATGGTGGAGGGAGTGTCAATGGAATGGGAGAGGAATGGTGGGCCAGATCTTGCAAGATCAACTCCACAAATGTATTGCTTCCTGAAAAGCTTAAATTAATATTTTTTCTTCAAGTTTAATCAACTGTGTAACTAAAGTGGCTTCAAAATGTCCTTTCGCAGCCATGTCATCCTGGTCCAACGGTTAGTGGCGCTTCAAATATATGGAGCAAACCAGATCGTTTTCCCTCATCTGATATTTGCTATGTGTTTTATATTAGCTGAATATGAAACAACATTGACACTGCAGGCTCTGACTTTTCATAGATGCAAGGATCTAAAAATTAGAAATCTTATGCTGATAAATAGCCAACAAATGCACTTGTCGTTCACTAACTGTATGCGGGTTGTTGCATCCCATCTCAAAGTATTAGCACCTGCTTCCAGCCCTAATACTGATGGAATCCATATTAGTGCAACAAAGGGAGTGCAGGTCAGGGATAGTGTAATTAGAACAGGTACTGCTGCTGTACAGTTATTTTCAACCAAGTGTCATTTTAGGCTTGAATGATATTATGGTTTCAACGGTAATTTATATATGTTTTTTACCTTCAAATAGCGATTGTCATATAATTGTTAAATAATTAGCCACGTTACAGAACACATGCATATGCCTCATGTTAATAAAGATCAAGTTAAGCAGAATGACACTAGTTTAAATGGTTTTGAAACCCTATGGTAATAAAGAAATGAAAGAACAAAGTAATTATCTGATAAGCTTTTGGTTGACATGGATTGTGAAGATGTCTGGATTTTTTTTTTCTTCGTTGGTGCTGAAAGCTGTCTGAAGTTAATGGTTTGCATGTCAATTCTTACTTGTTACTTTCAGGATATATAGCCTTTCAATAACATCGTACCAAGTTTGCTTTATTGTTAAGAGACAACAAAATTCAGAAGAAAAAAGAAGCAAAACATGAAAAATAACAGGCAAAATGTAATTGTGAAAAACCATGCATGTTGCAGAATTTGGACGAAAGCCAAGTCTAAATGCAATGAATACTTTCATCATTTGCATTATCTTCCAGAATAAACTTTAGTGGTCAAATGATATACCAAAAGCAAAATAATTCTGTTCATTATTTTCAATTTCAGGTGATGACTGCATTTCAATAGTTAGAAATTCTTCACGGGTCTGGATCAAAAACATATATTGTGGTCCTGGACATGGGATAAGGTGAAAGTAACTTTCACTTTTCAATTCTCAAGACATTAAGTGGTACAATTGTTTTAACGGATCCTGGAACCTATTTTTTCCAGCATCGGTAGCTTGGGAAAATCAAATAAATGGGAGAGTGTGCAAAATGTAATTGTGGAGGGAGCTTACCTTTACAACACAGATAATGGGTTGAGGATCAAAACTTGGCAGGTGAGTTTCTTGACAACTGTAGCACTTTCATTTCTATAGTCACCCAGCAATGTACACATTGATTGTCTTCTGTCAAATTTTCGTCAGGGTGGTACTGGTTTGGCCTCCAAGATCACCTTCCAGAATATATTGATGGAAAATGTGTCCAATCCAATAATAATAGATCAATACTACTGTGATTCGCAACATCCATGTGAAAACCAGGTATGGAATTTGTAGTAACCTATGCTGAAGCTCAAATATGCTGCAAGAATGTAATTTCATGTATCAAATTACAGACTTCGGCTGTTAGCGTGGAGAATATATCATTCATTGATATACAAGGAACTTCAGCCTCTGAAGAAGCAATTAAATTTGCTTGCAGTGACGTTTCTCCATGTGAAGATCTATATCTTGAAAATATTTTTCTTGTATCATGCTTTGGAGAAAATACTAACTCTTTCTGCTGGCAAGCTCACGGTTCTGCTCGGGGTTTCTTGTATCCTCCTACTTGTTTCTCAACCAGTGATGATTTTATTAGACAAAATATCTTCGTAGAGTCAAACCATGCTATTCATTCCGTTTGAATTGAAGGTATACAGATTAAAGGTATTTACGTGTAGAATAAAATGAGTATGCGAGTTCCTTAGAAATTAGTTTGTACTCTATCGTTTAAAGGGAAGGTAGATATGATCACTTTTGATCCATTTTGAAGGTTTTGAAGTCCAGATTTATGTTCAGATGAAATAATCATTGTTAGCAAGCATATCATATGCCACTTTACATATTTCCAACTCAATATTCACATTTTAAAACTGGTTCATAAAATTTAAAATCATAGAATAAGCATAACCAAAAAATATTATATTATTGAACAAATGATTTAGTTTAACTATTTTGAAGCCATTGTCTATAGGGGAAGACATATCCATATCATGATTCTCTGGTCTTTTTTGTCAAATTCCAATTACACGTTTTAAAAGTGTTGAGTAATCTCTGAGCATCAGAATTATGCTCTCTGATAAGGCAAAAACAAATACACATAAAGAAAAATGTTAAACTCCATTTGCATGATATTTCTTTATATTGATATTAACTTTTCTACCATTTACATACAGTAGAAGATGACTTCTTCAGCAGCACATAAATGGTAAAAGGAGACCACTTGAATAGACTAATAATAAACATACAACTTTATATCTCAAAACAAAAACACCTAGCATGTTTATGGTATATACCCCAGAAGATTCGTTGTATAATCAATATCATGATATTGAAACTTGTATGAAGTGAACTGATCAAACAGAAAGGCAAAATTCAATTATAACACTGAAAAGTGAGTGAAACTTAGTTACTCCCAAACTCTAAATATTTCTAACTCAATGCATCTGGACTACATGCTAAGATCTATTAGTGACAACTTTTCACTGACATGCACATGAAATTTGTGTTGATGAGCTCATAAAAAGCTGTTTCAACTTCAAGCTCCGGCAAGCAACTGCGTTAGCGAGGGCCAAGTTTTGGGCAGCCACGGGCAAGAGGCTTAGAACTGTTTTCTGGAACTCTGAAAGTTCTAGGTACCATCTTATCAACATACAGTGTTCCATCCAAGTGATCACACTCATGCTGTAAAATCCGAGCCTGCCAACCAGTAGCATTTATTTTTACGGGTTCCCCGTGACGATCAAAACCTTCAACCTCAACATCAAGGTATCGTTCTACCACAGCGTACCCAGAAACACTGCAAAACGTTGTTACAGATGACATACATGCTAGACAAACTATCACATAAAACACGCGATCCAGAATTTTTATATTGTGAATTAGCTGTTACCTCAGCAATCATTAATCAACAAATTCATTTGGATCCAATCAGGTTGGAGGACAATCTTACTGAAAACGAGGCATATTTACAATAGGACAAACAAGAGTATAATAACAAAGTAAGAAGTTCAAAATTTAGTAATTTGAAATAAATTTGAAATCAATAATAAAGAGTGAGTTCAAACAAGAGTATATAACAAAGTATGTAACCAGCATTTCTCAATGCAGAATTCCTAAAAGTAAAAACACAAACGCATATGCCACTGAATGATTGAAACTTGTGGAAAAACAAGTAATGTATGATAAGAGGAAAAGAAAGGGTGAAAGAATTGTTAACTAGGTATAGACACACCTCAAGCATCCTTCAAAAAAGAGTGCAGTCCTATTGGACTTCTTCTTGAGCTTAGGATTCAATATCACCTACTTCAAATCAACATATCTGAATGAATATGCCTATTACGATGCCAAGGGAAAAAGTGTGAAATTGAATCGAATAGTTCTCTCCTGTTTTTGCATTGAATAACATTGGGGATGAAGACAGACATAGACATACCAAAAGATGAAAAGGTCTTCTATCTTGTTCTTTGAGTGTTTCCCCATCGTCATAACCCATATATTCTTCTTTATCTTCCAAAACAATTATCTGCACACAAACACATAAAATAAATCATATATTTTGATACGATTGTATAGCTAAGTACTATTACTCCAGAAAATGATACGATAGAAACCCTAAGAGGAATTCCAATCTGTGGAGCAGCGAGGCCAACTCCAGGTGCCTTTCGCATGACGCGGATCATGTCGTCGATGATCTTCTGCACTCTCTCGGATTTCATCTCCGACGCCTCAACTTCTTTGGCTCGTTCGTGCAGAACCGGCTCTCCGGCTTTCACAATTTTCGGTAACTTCAATGCTCCGCCCATCAACCATCCCGAACCAGAGCTCATCCTCTTCCCAGCCATTCCGCTCATGCTCGTGTTGGTGCTGCTGCGAAGGTCTCCGCCCATAACGACGGCGTTTCGAAGGAGGTATGCCGCCACCGGAACCACGCGCAGCCGCAACGCCACCAGCCGCACCGCTGCCATCTTCTTTCAGTCACTCCCAAGTGAAATTAATTTCATTTTATTTTATTATCTATTTCGGAAAGAATAATGATAGAATGACACTCCAAAATTACCACTTTGATGACCAGCTTACGTGGCAACGGAAATCAGATTTAAAATTTTTAATTTTTAATTGAAAAATTAAATTGGGTGCAGGAAGAGTCATTTTTCTTATACGTGCGTGGTCACAGCCCGTTGCCACTTTCATCCAACACCAGTCTGCGCATTTCTTTTTTCTTTTTTGAAAAGTCTTTCACTGCTCCACCGCTTCTCCATTTCTCCAAAGCGCCCTCAAACCCCTCTGCGCTCCTTCTTCCCGCACACACACAGACCCGCACCACACACACCTCTTCTCCACGTTTTCCCACCAATCGGTCCAGAAACCCCAAAACCCCTCCCAACGAGAAACCCTAACCCGAATCCCTCTCCCTCTCCCTCTCCCTCTCCCGCTCCCGCTCCGTCTCACACCAACACTTGGACGCAACTTTTTCTGCTGTCGTTGCTCAATCCCCGAACCCCTCCACACTCCCAATTTCATAACCTAACCTAAACT
>Ga0214545_1007002_pt1 | contig 19209 bp, 15 predicted proteins | sample CNSS4metaG_FD_160064 | JGI IMG/M metagenome (GOLD analysis project Ga0214545, IMG submission 160064) | Root nodule microbial communities from cowpea collected in UCLA plant growth center, Los Angeles, California, USA - CNSS4 | ecosystem: Host-associated > Plants > Roots > Nodule | place: USA...
AGAAAGTGATTAATCTTCTTAAACTGTCCAATCAGACAATTCAAGATTCAATACATTTAAATTATTAGTATTGTATCCCCTTATATCTACTTTTAAAAAAAAATGTAGTTTTTTCAAAATGAAAACTCGGGGACAATACATAATTTTCGTATTGAATCTCAAACGGGAAACTAAGGCTAACTCACAAATCAAACAAATATTTAAGTAAATAATACACCACATATATATAACATATTAGTAATACATAATAGACAACAAAATCTTACAAAATAATAGAATTAGGAACCTGGGAGCATGAAAATTGAATGACAATGGAAGATGATGCACACCCACGATATTGAGGTCTTCAAGAGCTATAAGAGATAATAAAATAAATAAGAGACCATAAAAATAGCAAAAGAACAACGCAAAAATCAACCAAAAACCTCATGAAAATTCAAAACAATTACCTAAGTCATAAAAAATATACAAAACGGAAAAAAAATAACGCGTTTTGAATTTACCCCGGGTAAATTGGCGGTGCAACGGTGGTTGGAAATGGCGAAGGAGGTGCAAGATACTCGCCGGAGTAGTGACACGGAGCAGCAGTGCAACGTTTGTCGCCAAGTGGTGGCTGTGGGGGACTGTGGCGAAGTGGGGTGACGGAGGCACGACGGATGGCACGACAGAAGGCGCAACGGAGGCGTGAAAGAGGGCACAACAGAGGCGGCATGACGGTGGTGCGCAAGAGGGCGCAACGGAGGCGCGACGGTGGCGCGACGGTGGTGCGATAGAGGTCGCAACGAGGGCACGACGGTGGCGCGACGGTGGCGAAATCTGCTTCCTTTTCGCCTGTTGTTCGGTGGCGGAGCAAGACCGGCGACACTAGCTTCGTGGACGGAGGCGTAATTGGCGATGGAGGGCAACAAAGGGCAAATCGTGACGGAGGGCACGGTGGCGGAGAGGGTTCACGAGAGAGAAGATGATGAACAGTGATGAGTTCGCACGATTTGGGAACCTAAATAAAGGATATGGCCTCGGTTCTGTAAACACCCGAGGCATAAAGCGTTTTAGGCCTCGGTCCTTCGCCACCTGAGGCCAAATCGTCTGTTATAGGCCTCGGTCCCTTGTTACCCGAGGCCAAATCATGCGCTGTCAATGGCAATTTTGTAATACTAGGGGCCATAGACGAGTTACATGCTTCGGTTGATGGAGAATCGAAGCATAAAACCGGTTATATGCTTCGGTTGAATTTGGACCCGAGGCAAAAGGGTTAGAAAATTTTCAAAAATGCCACCGCCTCCTTATAGGCTTCGGTCCCGTAGTAACCGAGGCCTATAAGGCGAGTTAAAAACCCCAATTTGCACTAGTGAGATACCTCCTTCCAAACATCTCTTATATCAAGGCATACACTAAAATATCATCACTAAGAATTTCCTTGAAATCCTTCAAACTTCATCACACATGCTCACCATAACAACTTTTAATCAATTCATCATAATGAAAACCCATAAACATGCTTCACATCAACCACATAACACTAAAAAAAGCCAGACATTGAAAAATAGGTGAAACAGGGCATATGACTCAATGTCATTTGCCTCATAAAAATGGATGCTTAGTGCCGACATATCAACGCTCAACGCTAAAGAGCTAAAATGTTCCTAGACCTACAAAGGTCTTCAACACTTAATGCTACCTGGCTAGTGCACTACCAATCAACTCGTAAAAGCTGGCACTCAATGATGTCATTGTGAGGCTCAGCGTTGTATCAGAAACCCAAAACTTTTGTGTTGTGATATAGAAAAATTGGACCTACCAAATGAATCAATTTGGTACTCCTTTTATATTACTTTGAGTCAAAACAATTTTTCATCAAATAAAACTTGTACCGAATGGATGAATTACACAAATTTTTATTTCCTCATTCACAAACCAAAGAAATTCACAAACATTCAATACAAAACCGATTCAAATCACAAAAGATTACATACATGTTATACCAGGTTCATCAATCACAACCAAAGTTCATCCCTAATTCAAAAGAGCAACAACATTCAACATCAATTTGATAAATTCACACCAACAAATCAAGACTAGCTTCCCTTACTTGACAAAGTGTGCAAATTGATTAGAGCATGAAGCAACTGCTATAAACCTTAGGAAAGGGCTTGCTGCTTCTATATGGTTTCATTTTCTTTCTTATCTCTTCAATTTGTAAACCCTAGGTTCTCCACCAGGGAGAGCTAACTTATTGTTGATATTAAATGTATTGAATTGATGAGCTATCATAGACTCAAAGTCACTAGGAATAGAATTTTAGTATATTTGTGAGTTGATTTTGACATGAATATAGAATTGAGTTGATTGTGAGTGCATGGAAATGAAGTGGATGAAATCTAATATTGACAATTATAAATGCTCTATGTTAATTTTTGTCGTACACCAACTATTTGATAAAAATACAAAAAAAAAAGTTTCTGTGTTTTTGTGAACTTTGTTGTCGAATTGAGTTATGAATTGCAAGAGTTGTCAAGTGTCACACAAGCCCCTTAAGAGAGAAAGGTATTTATCACTTGATACGTTGCAACCGATGCATTTGTTGTTTCATGTTAACAAATACAAACATTGTTCTTATAAAGCTTTTAAGACGGACATAGAGAAAATTTTACAATGTTTTAGCACTTGCAAACAATAAGTATTATTTTTATCTTCTTCTTCTTAAAGGAGTTTCCTTAAATAGACCTTTGAAAAAGTAGTTGTTGCATTTTTTTTATAGTCATTGAATAGTTTTGAACTCATTTTAAATGTTTTCTTTTTCTTCTATCAATTGTTTGTCGAGCTTGATCATTAAGAACATTGAATGTGCTCTATGTGGCATTATTTTCCTTTCTCTTCTACATGCGTCATCTTGGATAGTTGGCAACACTTATCTTTTTCGGTTGCATAACTTTTTACTTCAAGAAGTGATGAAAGTGTACACTTGTACTAGACACATATAGCTAAGGCAAAATTTAAATATTCTCATATCAAGATTGATGGACAATACAACTTGAAAGGTTAAAATGAATATGATAGGTATAATTAGTCGTATAGTACACAGTTTGAGGCTAGGGTGTCAAATAGGTACCGGTTTAAAAAAAGTGTCAATTGCATCCCAACTTTTGAAAAAGTGCTTCAATTAGGTCCCTTTCAGACAGAGTTGACTAACGCCGTTAGTCAACGTGCCACGTGTCAGTCTGTGGTTTTTTTAATTTAGTACCTAAGTATGTGTATCTGAGTCAATTTTGTCCCAATTTTTTTAATAATTAAAATCCATTTTTTTATAAAATTAAAAGTAATTAAGTATAAAAGTTTAACAAAAATTAAGTATTTGATATTTATATTAAAATTTAGTGGTAAAAGTCATTTTATTAAGTCATTTTTAATAATAAAAAAGATTAATATAACATTCAAACCAATAGAAATTTTGGTTTAAAATTAGTAAGAGACAATATTGTTCTATTTTAAAAAAAAAATTAACAAAACATGAGTACTTAATAAAAAAGTAATTAATAAAGTAATATGTTAAAAAGTCGTTTTTAATAAAAAATATTAGTATAACATTTATATAAATAATAAATTTGGTACTAAATTGAAAATAACATTTATGGAGATACACATAATAAATAACATTTAATTATTAAAAAAAATTGGGACAAAATTGAATAGATACACATACTTAGGTACTAAATTGAAACAAAAATACATATATGGAGACTAAATCAAAATCAACACAATGACATCTGATAGTGACACTGACACGTGGCATTGCAATGTCACGTGGCACTGACAATGCCACGTGTCACGCACAGGGACTTGGCATGTGGCATTTTTATTTTTTTTTTCAAAAAATTTAAAAAAATTTAAAAATTTTAAAATAATTTAAAAAAATAAAAAAAACTAGAGACTGACAGGTGGCACGTTGACTAACGGCGTTAGTCAACTCTGAAAGGAACCTAATTGAAGCACTTTTTTAAAAGTTGTGATGTAATTGACACTTTTTTTAAACCAGGTACCTATTTGACACCTTAGCCCCAAACTAGGTACTATACGAATAATTATACCAATATGATATTTATTTTAGTTTAAAAAAATAGTTAAATTTAAATTAATCATAATTTGAAGAGTAAAAATAATAAAATAAATATTTTAATTTTAAAAATATTATTTGAAGAATAAAATTGAAAAATATTGTGTACATCAAAAAGGAAAAGTTCTTTTAATACAGTGATATAGATTATTATACCGCTTTTTAAACTTAATTATTTTATATATAAAAATCAATAAAAAATATTTACAATAAAATTATAAAAATTATTTATATTTAATTTTATAATTATAATAATAAAAACAGCAATAATTTAATAATTTTATGATTTTTTATTGTAAAAAAAAAAAGTGAAAACAATGTCTTTTCACTAGTTTTTATTTAATATTTTAAAAATGTATACATTTCATTTAGAATTTTCCTTACTATTATTACTTGAAAATATAAAGTGTTTCAATAAATTTTGTTTTTTAATGGTTTATTAATTAAAAATACAATTAATTATATTTCTTAATTTTAGTATAATTATATGTGATATATTACCTAAAAATTGAAATACATATATGGGTCATAAAAATAGAAATTTAAAATGTAAAAATGTATAATTTAAACAAAGCGTCCATTCCAAGAGTTTAAAATCTATTTATAATGAGTATATTTGTTCATATGAAAATAATGCGAACACTTAATAGTAATTATTGGATTAAATTCTTAAAATTAAAATCCTTTAAGAATTTAGATTAACTTCACCTAACAATCAAATCTGTAAGAATTTAGATTAACTCCACCTATCAATCAAATCTGTAAAAATTTATTAGAAAACACATTTTCAAAAACATGATTATTTTCATTTATCTTTTAAATATTTATTTTTGCGTTGAATCAATATTGTATGCCTGATTTGAATAGTGTGCAGAAAATAAAGCAAAAAACAAATAAAAGAAATGAAGTTGTTAAAGTGAGTCGAAAAAGAGTAAAAATGATTAAGAAAATATTTAATTTTTTATTAATAAATTTATTATTATGATTAAACAAATCCATAATCAATTGTAAATATAAAAATGACTTTAATACATTTATTATCTTAATAATACAATCGAATTCGATACAATACAAGTTACTGTTCCATTGAGGTGATTTTCTCCTCATTCTTAGTGACAATTTTCTTTTTTCTTTTTTAATCAAAAGTCATCCAAAATGACTCAGAAACCAACACCATACTCTCTTATTCACTATCTTTTTTTTTTTTTCTGTCCCTTTTCCATTCATTATTTAATGAATGTAAATTTTAATTTAGTGTTTTTATGTATTTTAATTTTATCTCTTTATTATATTTTTAATTTTGATTAATGTCATAGTTATTATTATTCTCATGTCAATAAGTATAGTGGCACTAAAGACATTCCCTTTATATATTAAATATATTTTAATATTAATTAATATGACGGTTATTGTCTCAAATACACAAGTATATTCACATTATATGCTCCCATTATATATTAATATATTAATTGTATATTATATTTATACTTTTATATCACTTATAAGTAAATAAACAAAAAGTCAAACTCAAAATTCATATTTACAATAAAGAATTTTAGTATAATTTGCTCTTAATATTTGTATGCCAATACAGATCCCAATGATATCTATTTTTTTTTTTTTTGTTTGAGTCAACTAAGAGAAAACAAACTTTATTCTGGTTACACTGAAGAAAATGTCTCTATTTATGGTTATATTATACTTCATACAAAATAAATGTATAAAACAACTATATTCCTAAAATCTTAAATCAACACCTTAATAAAATAATAATTAAAAAACAACAAATTAGGCACATTGCATTTAATTTAATTGAATTTATACGGTGGATGCGTGGTGAATAAGCCATGAAAATTCATAATCTTTCCTTTAACATTGGCACATAAGCTTAACCCAACCCTAGATCTTCCTTCTTCAACAACACCAACCTTCTTCCTTCTTTTCAACTCAACAACATTACATCACATACACTTGTTTCTCAGATCTCTCCCAGATTCCCTCACACGCTTCCTCTATCAAAAACACCCCACAATTCTTCCTGTGTAAGTCTTCTTCATCAACAATATTCCACCTTTGAGCCTCAAAATCCCTCAATTTTGCATTCCATCTTGTGGGATCCACTTGAATTGCACTGGATTTGAAACCCCACTAAACAAAATCACATTTTTTCCACTGGGTATGCTTTGTATGTGACTGTACTGTGTAGTGCATTGTAGGCATCGAGTTCTCATGGCAATGCCATCGGGAAACGCGGTCATGCCGGAAAAACTGCAGTTTCCGGCTGGCGGTGGTGCTGCCAGTGGCGGCAGTGAGATCCAGTATCGCCATCAGCAGTGGTTTGTTGATGAGAGGGATGGTTTTATCGGTTGGCTTCGCAGTGAATTCGCCGCTGCGAATGCCATTATAGACTCCTTGTGCCACCATTTGCGTGTTGTTGGTGAGCCTGGGGAGTATGATATGGTTGTTGGGGCAATTCAGCAGAGGAGGTGTAATTGGACCCAGGTGCTGCTTATGCAGCAGTACTTTTCTGTGTCTGAGGTTGTATATGCACTGCAGCAGGTAGCCTGGAGGAGGCAGCAGAGGTTTGTGGATCCAGCAAAGACTGGCTCCAAGGAGTTTAGGAAGTTCGGTTCGGGGTTTAGGCAAGGGCAGAACAGGACTGAGGCTTCCAAGGAAGGTTATAATTCTAGGAATGAGGTTGCCAAAGAAGGTTATAATTCCAGGAATGAGGCTGCCAAGGAAGGTTATAGTTCTAACGGAGGGTCTTTTGGTCGCGAGATAAATGCTGTGGCTGTTGCTGGAGGTGTGGAAAAAGGGACTCGTGTGATTGATAAGAATGGAGAACTTAACTCTGGTGGCAAGGTTGGGACCATGGATAACAATAGTATAGCATCTCCTGAGGAGAGTAAAGGTAAATAATGGACCTTTTGGAAGACACACTCATATATTTATGTAGTATATATATATATATATGTTTGTGTGTGTGTATATATATCTATATATATGTTTGTGTGTGTATATATATATATATATGAATGGATGAATGTATCATGGTTTCAGATATGGTCTCATATTTTGGTTGCTTGGGCAGATGCTGTTACAAATGATCAACTTGATGGCATTTTGAATGGCTCTGGGAATTCTCAAGGATCTCTGTCTAGCTCAGAATGTGAAGCTGCGGGTGTAAATGAAGAATGTACATCAAATTCTGAAGGTTTTTGTTACTTCTAACAGTTATTAAATCTAGAGGACGTATAGGACTATGTTAGATTAATGCATTAATTTTTTAAATCAGTAAATGAGGCTCAGGATGTGTCCCAGATCTTCCTTGTGTTTGCCTTTGGCATACAATGTTATATGCCTGTTTACTGGCATACCAAATGAAAACACTCTCTTACTTGCAGTCTCACACGTAGAGTCACATTCAATTATAGGATCAGAGTCAGCATATAGTCTTAATTCGCCTTGCATATTGATTCAATTATTTCGATTCCTGTGCTGTGTTCCAGGAAATGATTCACATTCTATGCAAAATCAAAATCAGAATGCTTCTACCATGGGAAAAACTTTTACTGGCAACGAGATGTTTGATGGGAAGATGGTAGGGTCCTTTAAATGTTAGTTTGCTTTTATTCATTTCTTGTTATTTCTTTCTTGATGTCTAATACCTCATAAATTTTCTTCCATTCCTTATTTTAACATTCTATCTGTAAAGTGTTCCTGTTTTAATATGTTAGGTGAATGTGGTTGATGGACTGAAGTTATATGAAGATTTAATTGATGGTACGGAAGTTTCAAAACTTGTTTCATTAGTCAATGATCTGAGAGTTGCTGGAAAAAGAGGACAATTTCAAGGTAAGTGTACTGTGTCCCATGCTAGCATGCTGGGAGGAACTGTCACTGCTTTTTTTAAACTTTCATTGATTTGTATGCAATACTCAGTGACTTTGACCATATTCTGAAAATGGCGGTTCAGTGAGAAATAACAATATACTGGTATATACTTTTCTGTATTCCATTCTACTAGTTGAATAGTTGTCAACAAAGAATTATTTGGAATCACCATGATGCTAACTAACAATTGCAAAGTGGTAGAATAGCCTTTGCTTAAACTGAGTCAAATACTTGTTGCAATATGCATTTTCAGACCCTTAAGCTTGTTGCGAATACACACACATAGATTTCCATTTTAATAATATTATGAATTATCATCAATAAGCACCAACACCATCAGAATTCACCTTGCACGGTTCTAAGGCTTAGATCTTCCTCTTTTTCCCTGTCATTTTGTATGATGGACTCAGATACTTAAAACCAAGTAACGTGTGGTGTGGTATGCTGTGCTAAAGTTGTGTGAAAGTCTTATTTGACCTGACTTTATATTTACACTCTTGAGAATTCTATCCAAAACCAATTATCCTCTTAAAATTCTGCCTTTCAAGCAACTTTAAAGTTTACATGGGCAAAGAAACATTTAATGCTAATTATATTTCTTATAAAATGAGTAGGTTTCCACTTTCCATTTATGGAATGTGATCTGTTACTGAATTTCCTAAAGAATGAGAGAAGAGGTCATTCATTTCATCTATAGGATGTAAAGAAAGGATGCTTCTTTTTGTGTATTCGTTACTGTTCTACAAACCTAGAATTTTCGCCTATATTATGGAAATCCTTTTTAACAACCAATGAAGGTTGAGTCTCTCTCGTTGTAAATCCATTTTTCTAAACTTGTCTATTAGTACTCATTCAGAAGTGTTGTATTTTCCAATTTGTTGGGACATGGCTCCCAAAGATCTACCATATCATTACTCATACACACACATATATTATGTTTGAATAAATGAAGTTAATTTTGCTACTAAAACATTACAGGTGCTTCTCTAATGCAAATACCTTTTCTTTTAATATCTGCTAATTGCTAATGATTTATCTTAAATAGGAAGTCAGACATTTGTGGTATCAAAGAGGCCTATAAAAGGACGTGGAAGGGAAATGATTCAGTTAGGTGTTCCCATTGCTGACGCACCACCCGATGTGGACAATGTAACTGGAATCTCCAAAGGCATGTCATCTCATGCATATTTATTTTATACAGATCATCAGTATAGTTCATGCATTTTTGTCTTTGCAGCCATGCTATTTGTCTTTCACTACCCTCTCGTGGTACAAGTAACAATTGATGAAGTTCCACCATGTTACTCGATCACTGGGCCTAGTAAACACAAGGTCCAAGCACCAGCGTGGATGAAGGATTATATTTTAAATTAGGATCTTTATTTTATTTCCTTGTGAACCCTTGTTTTTGGGCCAAGGTCCCATTGATATGTGTGTGGGTGACTCTATCCTACAAAGATAGGACAATAGAATACCGTGTGATGTTTGTCTTTTCTATTTCGTTGTTGGACATTTCTTTTTAGGGTAGTAGCGGGTGCCTTACAAAGTGGTGCTTTTGTGACCAGCCTACATGCTTCCCAAATCTTCCCAATATACCAATTACCTCAAAAAACTATCCATGAGCTATACAAATCTATGCAAGCTTGTATGGAAGCTCAAGACAACCATCAATTGAAATCACTATTTCAATTGACATAGGCAGTTCTCACAACATATTACAACCCCGCCTTGCTCACCATTTACAACTTGCTGCTACTCCCATTTCTCACCCTTCCCATCCCTATATAATCCTTTTTCTACATGCCAGATTTTTTCCAAACCACATGGTCTTCTACTTCCTTGGGCCTATGATCATTATATCATCCTTTTTCCTAACTCACCACATACAAAGATTCGCCCTTATCCTTACCCTTACCTTCACTTTCAGATAAAAGAAATTACTTCCTTTATTCATGAAATGTTAAAGGTTATAATCACTTCCAACACCACCCCCTTTTCTTCCCTGATATTAATAGTGAAAAACTAAAGTTGGTACATGACGCATTTGTGTTGACTACATATCACTAAATATAGTTACAATTAAAGACAAATTTCAAATTCCTACTATTGATGAGCCATTTGATGAGTTAGGTACTACTACCAATTTCTCTAAGATTGATTTGTGTTCCAGATACCACTAAATCTGTGTGGTTCCCTAAGACAGACACAAAACTGCTTTCAAAACAACAGATGGTCTCTATGAGTTCTTAGTTATGCCTTTTAGCCTAACTAATGTCCCCTCCGCATTCCAATCAGCAATGAATGATTTACTAAGACCCATCTTGAGTTACTTGTATTGGTTTTCTTTGATGATATATACTAGTCTACAGTCTTCTAGTCTACCTGTCTTGGTTTCGAACCTACAATATTCTAAGCAATTTTAGGTCATATTTTTTAGTAGTTGCGGTCTCTCCTGATGATGGTAAAGTTTACGCTATTCTGCAATGTCCAGAGCCATTGGACTCTCATGGGGATCTATGGTTTTCTAGGCTTTGGTGCATTCTATAGATGATTCGTGCATCACTATACCACACTCAGCACTCCTTTCATTGATCTTCATTCAAACAAATTTTCCTGGTCTGAAAAGCCGCAATGAATGTTACGCAGTTACAACAACACATGGCTAAACTTTCCACTCTAGCATTGGAAGATTTTTCTAAACCACTTATTCTAGAATTTGATACCTCCTTTGTGGCAATTGGTGCAGTTCCGAGCTAAAATGGCCTCCGGCTCGCCTTTTTCAGCAGAAGATGTGTAGACTCCTCTAAAACTCTTCCATGTATGTTTGCAAAATGTTTGCCATATGTAAAATAATGGCTACAATCTTTTTAGGCGAACCATTCCAAATTTATACCGATCAAAAGAGCCTAAATTCATTGATGACAAACAATTCAAACACTAGAGCAATGAAAATGGAAATCCAAAACTGCAAGGATTTCAGTCTGAAATATTTTATAGACCTAGAAAACAAATGTTGTTACAGACGCTCTTTCCTGAAAACTTTCAAAACCCTTCACAATGACAGGAGTTCCCAAGGGCTCTCTTCGTCCCTCACCTCAGCTACTCCTCCCTCTCTTGAGTGACAACTCCACGCCTCTTTACCTCTAACTCACCCATCTAACCCAGTGAATTTCTACCCAATACCTCCTACTTTTCTCCCCACCCAAGTTAACCCATTGTCAAATGTACCATACCACCTAAATCATGCAATCAGAACTCTCACAAATGACCACATCGTCTCAGTTATTTCACATATCTCACTTATCCCACCTGTACCAAGCACACTTCCAATGCAACCGTTGGTGCTCTTTAAACTCCTGGGTCAATGCACAAGATCACCCCAACTCATCAATCCCACATCTTTCCCCACATTGGTCCATCACACAACCAACACCAGCCTCTCAACCCACGGCTATTCCTTTTCTTTCAGCAATCACTTCAACTTTGAGGGCAACTATTGAAGTGGAGGGTATTGTTACGCGACCTATGGTCAGTGGGCCTAGTAGATGCAGGGTCTCAGCACCATTATGCATGAAAGATTATATTTTATATTAAGATTTCTATTTTATGTTCTTGGACTCTTATTATGGGGCCAAGTTAGTCTAATCCTGCCCATCATTATATGAATGACTATATCCTACAAAATTAGGACAATGAAAAATCACTTGTCTTGTTTTTGTTTTTATGAGTTACGGTTGCCTTACACACCATTTGAATCTGACAGATAAGAAAGTAGAATCTATACCTTCTTTGTTCCAAGATATTATTGAGCGCTTGGCTGCATCACAAGTGATGACTGTGAAGCCTGATGCTTGCGTTGTGGATTTCTTTAATGAGGTTGCTTCTTCTTCCTTTGTTTTTTTGGGGGGTGGGGGGCAAGGAATTTAATTTATAATGGTGTAATATATTTTTACGTTACTTGGTATTGCAATAATCTGTAGGGTGATCATTCACAGCCTAATAGTTGTCCACCTTGGTTTGGAAGGCCTGTTTATACGCTTTTCCTAACTGAATGTGACATTACTTTTGGGAGAATAATTGTCTCGGACCATCCTGGGGATTATAGGGGTGCAGTCAAGCTTTCTCTTGTACCAGGGTAATATTTGTTAACCTTATCTATTTTTATGCGAGTGCTTCTGATATTTTTATTTGTCCAAAGGATCATTTTAAAATTAAAGAAGCCAATGAAATTGTGTTAATTCAATACGTAATTGTCTGCTCAACAATTTATTTGTATTACAAGTTATGGTTAGGCGTAGATCTAGTTAGGTCCATAGTGTAGGTATTAGATTCTACATTCACCGGAAAACAAAGCCCTCATTGCCTTCATTTTGACTTCGATCTTTAGTTTTTTTTGGATGATAGGTGAGTTATTGATGTTAAAGTCTGTAGTTGATAAATATATGTCTTGATGTTGAGTTAATCCATGAATAACAACATAGTTTAGTTAATTAATGAATTAGATGTTTGTCTCCAATTGAAATAAAGCAATGTGAATCAATAATTTTTAGTTCCTTTGATACACTGTTGAAGATAAGTTTTCTAAGGATTTTTATTCTTTCTTAAAGATGAAGTCTGTTTCTATTATATTATTGTAATTGTAGTTTGACTCTGGTTATAGAAAGCGTTTTTTCTGCCATGAGATATATGCCTGACAATATTTGTCAGTGCAGTGAAGCTTTTTCAACTGCAGCCTTTTTGTTTTTTGAATAAGGCTTTTGTTGAACTTGAATTTTTCTTTGCTTTTACATTTGCTGATGCTTATATAAGCAGATCATGCAGCATAATGTTGCTTGCTGTGCCCTTTAATCTCATTCTATACTGGATACACACCCTGACAGATACTTTTTAATTATCTTTTTTGTGTGGATTAGAATGCATTTATTATGTTTATAAAGACTTCTTTTCATTTTTTATTCAAAAATTCTCTTGTGGTTAAAATTTTATGATTTTAACGTCAGATAAATTTTATATACTACATTATAGTCTGTCATGTCCTGTGATTTTTAAATTTGCTGTTGGGTGAGCTTTCTCCTTATATGACCTATTTTTTCTGGCAAACAAAGGTCTCTTCTGGTGATGCAAGGGAAATCAACCGATCTAGCTAAACATGCACTTCCTTCCATTCCCAAACAACGGGTACTTGTGACCTTCACAAAGTCTCAACCAAAAAGTTCTCTGCCAAGTGATTCACAACGACTTGGTCCGCCGGTGACGTCTCATTGGACACCACCACCAAGCCGAACTCCCAATCACATGCGCCATCAATTAGGTCCGAAGCATTATCCCACTGTTCCGGCAACCGGAGTACTGCCGGCGCCGCCATCCATTCGAGCACCTCCAAACGGCATGCAGACATTGTTTGTGCCAGCAGCAGTTGCACCTCCCATTTCATTTCCTACCGCTGTGCCAATTCCACCTGGTTCAACCGGGTGGGCCTCTGCTCCTCAAAGGCATCCACCACCACGAATGCCTGTTCCGGGCACCGGAGTATTCCTCCCTCCACCTGGATCAGGCACCACTTCATCTCAACACTTACCTGACGGGAACCTGAACGGGGAAACTACTTCGGCCACGCCGGGAAAGGAAAGTTGGAAATCTAACCATAACACTACAAATTCCTCACCAAAAGATAAGGTGGATGGAAATATGGTAGGGAAAGAATGCAATGGAAATGCAGATGGAACTGAGGGTGAGGAAGATGTAGTGGGGAAAGATGACGAAAGTAATGACACGAGCGATGCAAACCATTGAACTACATGAGATAAGAAGGAAAAGGATATGGTAGCAACATTATGAGTATGAAGCAAATGTAAAGAGCGGCAAGATTGAACACGTCAAACGATAAGATACTGCAAAAGAGAGAACAAGGGAAGGAGGTGGGGCTTTTTGGTTCACTTCTTAATCCTTTTGTTTTCTCCATTCCTTTTTGGTTGTCTTATTATATTAACTTTTTAAAGCAAGGGAAACTCATTCTTAATTCAGATTTTCATTTTTCCTACCTTTGAATTATTTTATACATTTTTGCGGTTCGTAGTAATGTTTTCTTGTACTAGTTTTTTAGCAATTAGTATTAGACTTAGACTCGTGCGTCTTTTTATCTTCTTATTAGGTTTGAATTAAGAAATTTAGTATATACAGGGAAGTAATTGAAAATAAATAATATTATTTTTTTTTTTCTTTATATTAAAGTAGTGGATTATAGAAAATATAATTAAAATAATAATAATAATAATAATAATAGATTATATACTAATGATAATATTAATAATAATAATAATATTAATAATAACAATAATACCAATATTAATAATATAAAAAATAATAAATTTGGATTTTTTTTGTTTTAAATTATAAAATTTACACTAATTGACTAATGATTAGTGATGTGTAGTAAAATAATATTGTTAAATGATCAAAATTTATAATTAAAATTTTGATTTATATATTATATTAAAATGAAATGTGTATGCATAAGTGATTGTTAAAGTAAGATGTAGGAATATTGTTGATTTGATTCCGTACAAATAAATATAACATGAAGTGGATGTTAAAGATTTTTAAATAAAAACACATGTATATATAGACATATAGACAACTTAGAAGAAAAATATTAAACAGGGGTTGACATATTGAATCAAAAAAGAAAAAGTTAAACTTAAAATATTCTAAACAAAAGTGACATGGATGTATCAATAATGAAGTTAAAGTAACATGCAAACTTATTGTGAGATGTAATTCCTATTAAAATAAGTTAGAGTAACATAAAATTGAAATTGAATTTTTTTTGAACATAAATACATACAGACATTGTTATCAATGAAGTCATTGTATAAAGGAAAAGGATTAAACATAAATCTTATAAATATTTTATTAAAATCAAACTAATTTATTACATATTTTGATTTCTCTATAAGAATGTAACAACTATTTACCCATAGTAACGTCACCCATTAGAAGAAAATCATTGAGTTTATTAGTAAGAAAGAATAGAAAGATATTATAATAAAATCAAAATACATTATGTAGTATGACATCATAACACTTGGCAGAAGTCTCAAGTGGCAACTTCAATTTCATCATAATTAACAACTACTCCATTTGAGGCCTCCTTTGAACGTAGTTGTGCAAAAACATCATCCATAGCAACATTCAGCCAAAACTTTTCTGGTTTTATGCAAATCAAGCCAACAAATTTTGCTAGTCATTCAAGTAATACCCTCTTTTAAAACCAACATATTGCACCAAGTATAGGTGCAATTCACCACATAATATTAGATGTTATATTTTCCAAAAGTAGAACAATAATTATATAAATCTGAAAAATAAGAGTATAAAGTTAAATTGATAAGAACTATGAAATTAATCACATAATATTTATGACCTTTAAGATAACATGATGGATGGTATTAAGATCAAGTAATTTCTCACCTCTAAAGTCTTTTTCTTATCATATATAAACTTTGACAATTTTCTCATCAACTCCTTCCTATCAGCGCCAACTATGGCCTTGTTGATCTATGGAATAATATAAAAATAATAATACTCGAGAAATAAAAAAATATTGATCCCCATCATATAAATTTTGAAGAAAAAAATTACAATGTACTTCTTGATATCTTAAAATTCGTAAACATATGCAAAGCCAACTACTTATATTTATGCTATATACATTGTTGAGTAGATAAATAAAAGCAGTTAACCAATTACATTTCACTATGTAGTCACGTTAATGAGTTTATGATGAAAAAAATAACATTTGAAAGTACGTTGAACACCAATCATCTAGCACTTGAAAAAGTATACTAGCATTGTTGGGCCTTCCACCATCATTGTAGTTCCATTGCTCCATCACATCATTGGTTTGCTTCTTTTTCTTCCATTGCTCCATCACATCTAGGTTGCTTCTTTTTCTTCCATTACTCCATCAAATCATTGGTCACATCTTCCATCACATCATGGTTGCTTTATTTTAAAAATTAGCGCTCAAAATAAAATTACATAAAAGTCCTTATACATGTGTCAAGAGGAGAAGAAATTGAATCATACGATAATTACGGAAATACCCTGATTTTTGACATGTGTCAAAAAAAGAAGATGGTTCATACAAGTAATTGCAACAATGATATGTTTTCTTAGTGATATAGTAGATAGTATATGGTATATTTTCTTAGTGATATAGTAGACTTTTTCGATTTCAATCCCAACTGCAAAACAAAAAAACCTAAGAACCATGAAGTAAAATCAAATAAGAAAACAAAACCTAGAAAACCTAAAAATAAAGCTTAACGGAAGAAGAAAAATTTTGCTTCTTTTTCTTCCATTGCTCCATCACATCATTATTGGTCACATCTTCCATCACATCATGGTTGCTTTATTTTAAAAATTGGCGTTCAAAATAAAATTACATAAAAGCCCTTATACATGTGTCAAGAGGAGAAGAAATTGGATCATAATTTAATTACAAAAATACCCTAATTTTTTACATGTGTTAAAAAAAGAAGATGGCTCACATTAGTAATTATATTAACGATATATTCTTTTAGTGATATAGTAGATAATAGATGGTGTATTTTCTTAAAGTTATAATAGACTTCTTCGATTTCAATCCCAACTGCAAAACCAAAAAACCTAAGAACCAAGAAATAAAATCAAATAAGAAAACAAAACCTAGAAACCTAGAAATAAAGCTTAACGGGAAGAAGAAAATGTTTGCTTGTTTTCCTTCCATTGCTCCATCACATCATGCTTTGCTTCTTTTTCTTCCATTGCTCCATCATATCATTGGTCACATCTTCCATCACATCATGGTTGCTTTATTTTAAAAATTGGCATGGTTGCTTTATTTTAAAAATTGGCGCTCAAAATAAAATTACATAAAAGTCCTTAGACATGTGTCAAGAGGAGAAGAAATTGGATCCAACAATAATTACGGAAATATCCTGATTTTTGACAGATGTCATAAAAAGAAGATTGGCCACATTAGTAATTGCATTAATGGTATATTTTCTTAGTGATATAGTAGATGGTATATTTTCTTAGTGATATAGTAGACTTCTTTGATTTCAATTCCAACTACAAAACCAAAAAACCTAAGAACCATGAAATAAAATCAAATAAGAAAACAAAACCTAGAAAACGTAGAAATAAAGCTTAACGGGAAGAAGAAAATGTTTGATTCTTTTTCTTCCATTGCTTAATCACATTGTAATAATAACTTGTCTTTTCAAGTTTTTTCATTTTTCAAACGTTTTATTATTGTAATAATTTAATTAAATTATTTTTTTAAGTATTGACTATTGGTTTTCATTATAAGATATTGTGTTAAAAGTGTTGTATGAAATGAGTAGGTTAGTATTCATTTAAAAATACAAAATGATATAGAATTAAATGCTTACTACTATCATTGAATATAGATGATAACTTGTCTTTTCAAGTCTTTATAATTTTCAATTATAACGTTTTCTTTTGCTATTGTAATAATAACTTGTCTTTTCAATTCTTTTCATTTTTTAATTTTGACGTTTACTTTTATGATTGTAATGATAACTTGTCTTTTCATTTTTCAATTTGTCATTTGCTTTTGTTATTGTAATAATAACTTGTCTTTTCAAGTCTTTTAATTTTACAATTTTGACATTGACTTTTTGGTAGACAACTTTTGTCGCCTAAACTGTCCCAAACAAACTGAATTAATCACCCTTTACTAATGCAGTATAAGGATCAACTTAGGTCAGTCCAAGAACGGAGCCAATGCAATGAGTGGATTGAATGCTAAATACATGTTTTTGGGAGATTTTTTAAAGCATAAAAGATAGATAATAAAACTGAAATAAAAGCAATTAAAAAGTACTAAACTAAGAAAACTAAATTCATTTAAAATACTAGACTGTTACACATATAATTCAAACAAAAAGAAATAATTCAAGACTAAAGATTAACTCCACAAATTAAACTAAACTACATGCAAGAATTTAAACTGAATTACGAGTATGCCATGACAAGAATAAATGCAATGCAGAATGCATGATGTGATATGGAATCTGAATGGGAATGGTGGATGGTGCATTAGATCTAAAAAGAGAGTGAAAGTGAACCTAGATGAAATAAAGCATGCATGAATGCGTAGCTGCAATTCAGTCAAATGCAGCCACGCTCAAATTATTGCGAATGCAGCCCCTACACATAATACACTAATGTTGTTGTTGTTTGAAAAAAAACTGAAAGAATATGGTATCAGAGAAATTAGAGCTTGCAACAACCTAAATGCATGACTGCAGAATCAGAATTGAGCAATAACAGTGGACCATAAATGCTGCTAAAAATGAATGCAAGATAAGCTTCACACAAGTACAAGTTGATATGCATGAATGAGTGGATCCTAGGCTGTTACAAGTGCAAACTGGTCACTGAAAGTGGTAAATGATAGCAGATTTGGGACAACAAAAACATGTTAGTTTGAACAAGTTGAGTGAGTTGAGCATTGTTGAATGATGAAACACAAGCCACTAGCGAAGAAATATTCCTAATGCATGATACCCTCAAAGCAATAAAACAGTGCCATGATCTTCATATTTCAGTCTAGTAAAACCAATCCCAAAATATCAGTCATATAGAATTGTGCAAAAATTAACATTGTATTGAAAATCCCATAGAACCCCAAAGAAAAACTCGAGAGCTCCCCTGCTCTCTCTATTCCCCCTTTTTCCAGATTCCAGCCCCCTCCACTCTGTCCCAATTGCCTCTCCAAATTTCCAACAAAATCCTGCCAAAAGCTGCAAAAGCTGATTCTCCTTTTTTGAGTGTGTGTGCTGCTCGTCCAAACATAATTTTCTTCTGTTTTGTCTCCTGATTTGGCAATGGTAGCTAACCCTAGATCAGCTCCCTTTTTTGGGCCATTCCATGTGCAGAGAAGAAGCCCATTAGGTGAAGAAAGGGTCTACTTCAAGGCTTTGCTAAATGCACCAAATTTTCAACGAAAACATGAGGTGGTTTTTTTGCCTTTGTAACTGCTGCCATCTTCCAGAGTAAACTGCATCTCGCACAAAATTCCAAAAATTGCTTTCTACCACTTCAATTAAAGCTCTTTGAGTGTAGAATCCAACACAACAAGAACCAACTCATTTGGACACCTGTAGAGAAAGTTATGATCAAAACAAGCAGCA
>Ga0214545_1007006_pt1 | contig 19199 bp, 4 predicted proteins | sample CNSS4metaG_FD_160064 | JGI IMG/M metagenome (GOLD analysis project Ga0214545, IMG submission 160064) | Root nodule microbial communities from cowpea collected in UCLA plant growth center, Los Angeles, California, USA - CNSS4 | ecosystem: Host-associated > Plants > Roots > Nodule | place: USA...
GTCCTCTTTGTTTTTTTTTTTTTTATATGTTTTTTCCCCTTTATATATAGCTTTATATGTGATTGCATATGATTGTTGAATTTTGGGGCATCAACCTTTCTCGGATCCCAAGGTTTATAGTGATGCGTAACATGGAATCTAAAATTAAAAAAATCACCATTTTATGAGTTAAAATGGATAACTCATTAAAGGGAAGAACACAATGAAGGAAATAATGAGTTTGTTTGTGCTTATTTTTCTTAGAATGTTCAAATTTAATAAAATAGTCAGATTTTGGTGTTTAATTTGCATACTTTAAGATAAGCAATTTTCAAAATAATCTACATTTTCTTTTTATTTTTTGGAATGCATAGTTCGGGGTATGATGTATTATAGGAAAGCTCTCATGCTTCAAACCTATTTGGAGAGGACAACAACCGGAGGTAAGGAAATACAAGCTCTCATCGTTCAAACCATGTTTTCCTCATGGTACCATGTTTGTAACCAATTTTCTTTTATTTATTTTTTCTAATTTAGATTTGGAGGCTGCAGTAGGTTGTGATGAAGTAACTGATACACGTGGCTTTGAATTATCCCCTGAGGCACGTGCCCAGGCAGATCTTAAGTTCACTTATGTTGTGACATGTCAAATATATGGTAAGCAGAAAGAAGAGCAAAAGCCTGAGGCTGCTGATATTGCTTTACTTATGCAAAGGTGGGTTCAACAGTTATATGGATCAAATTTCGTTTATTTTGTTTTCTAATTGATTCTTAATCATTGAGTGCTCAAGTCATGTGTGGGATCTTTTTTTTTTTTGTCATTTAATGATTTTAGAAATGAAGCTCTGCGGGTTGCTTTCATTGATGTTGTCGAAACTTTAAAAGAGGGAAAAGTGAACACAGAATACTACTCAAAGCTGGTGAAAGCTGATATCAATGGGAAAGACAAGGTGCTGTTCTTCTATACTTGTTATATATAACAATAAGCTTTTATACTTTTTATATGTATTCTTGTTAGCAAATTTAGCCTGATAACTGACTTAACTAAAGCATGGATAGAATAACTACTTATGTTACTTTTGCTACCATCTATTATTGAATTACATTGCCATATTTACTTAAGTTGGTTTCACTTTTACTTTTGGGACCTCCCTTTATTGAATTGGTTTGATATTTTTCACACCATTAATTGATTTTTTTTTTGTCACAGGAGATATACTCTGTGAAGTTACCTGGAAATCCCAAATTGGGTGAAGGGAAGCCTGAGAATCAAAATCATGCTGTTATATTTACCCGTGGAAATGCAGTCCAAACAATTGACATGAATCAGGTCATATCAGTTTTAATAGCTATCTGTATTTGACTAATTTTTTCCTAATTGATTGTCATGATTCATACAGATCTGTGTTGTATTCTCACTGCATGTTCCCTCCTATTTTAGAAGTCATTTTGTCTTGTCTGATGACTTAATTGTTATTGTTATCTTCATTGGTCTATATTAAATCCTGTCCAAACAATTGACATGAATCGGGTCATAATATAAGTTTTGGGAGATTTTTGAGTTAGGTATAAATCCACTCACTTATAGATTGTCATAATTCATAAGAATCTATGTGGTGGTAATGTACAAGTTCTTTGCTGTTGCTTTATTTTGACCCGTTTTATAATTTATTATAGGATAACTATTTTGAGGAGGCTTTAAAGATGAGGAACCTTCTTGAAGAATTTCATTCTGACCACGGGCTTCGTCCTCCTACTATTCTTGGTGTTAGAGAACATGTCTTTACTGGAAGGTATGTTTTACTTAAATCCTTTGATTGTGTCCTTTTTACACTTGGTTTTTGTTTCATTTGCAGCTCTGTGTAATGTCTCTGTTAATGATGCAGTGTCTCATCTTTGGCATCATTTATGTCCAATCAAGAAACTAGTTTTGTGACTTTGGGGCAGCGGGTTTTAGCAAGTCCATTGAAGTAAGCACATTTGAAATTAAATAATTATTTTTCTTGTCAAGAATCAAACTAAGTACGGCAATTCTATTCAGGGTTCGCATGCACTATGGGCATCCTGACGTATTTGATAGAATTTTTCACATAACCCGTGGTGGTATCAGCAAGGCTTCCCGTGTTATCAACATTAGTGAAGACATCTATTCTGGTATGACTACTGCATCATTGAACTTTGGCATTTTCGGGAAATGGTCAAAATGTCAAATTTTCTCAATGCATTAATTTAAAAGAACTAGTGTACTCCCAAGGTTCCTAGTGATGAGGGTCATTGTATTAATATATTATGGATTACATGGTTCATTGTACTTAGACAGTAACTGATTGAAATTGCATTAAAATATGTTCTGTTTTATATTTAGAATTTGTAAATTTTTATAACTTGTAACTAGGCATCACTATTCTCCTTGATATCTCAGCTATGTTGACAATTTACATCTATCACATGCCATGACATGAAAATATTAATAAACAAAAAAAGAAAAGATAAACAGAACCCATGGGTGGCCAAACTAAAACTCATGAACAAAATAAAAGCCATCTATAAAGCTATTCACAATCTAACTATATACATAGGAAAATAAACCTATTATGATAAAAGTCCAAACTTATAAAAGTTGATGTAATCGTATTTCATTTAAACACTTCCCTTGAAGATAGGCTTGAATTCGTCTGATTTCCTTCCTGAAAAATGTGACACATTAAAACCAATACCACTACAAAACTTTACATATTTCCTCTAACGTGTTATACACAACGGCACAACCTCTTCATGAGAGAAAGTTTGACAAACCAAAATTGAATCACATTTCATCCAGAGTCTTCTAAATCTGGTACTTTTAACATACTCGATGGCATGAATAGCTCACATAAACTCAGCAACATATTTACTATTTTAATCATTTATGATGTGTAATACAGTTTACTTTGAAGTTTTATCAGGATTTGCTTATTTACTTGTATGTATTTTAGCTTTAGGTCTTAGTGTGTACTCTTTGAAATGGCGTTTTCATTTTCCCTTGTTTTGCCTTTGCTACACTTTTTTTATGTTCTTTTGAATTCACAGGATTCAATTCAACCTTACGTCAGGGAAATATTACACATCATGAATATATTCAGGTGAGCCTTGTCATTTCATGTTGCCTATACAACAAATCATTTTCTAATAGTAAATTTGCAGGTTGGTAAGGGAAGAGATGTTGGGCTCAATCAGATTGCACTATTTGAAGGAAAAGTTTCAGGTGGTAACGGTGAACAGGTTCTCAGCCGTGATGTATACAGACTCGGGCAGCTTTTTGATTTTTTCCGGATGATGTCTTTTTATTTTACCACAGTTGGATACTACTTTTGTACCATGGTATGGCCACTTATGTGTCATTTATTTTTTGTTGTTTGAATTAGTAAGTATGTGAATCCACCCTAAACAACACAACAAACAATGGAGTACCAACTTGTTGGAAAAAATACAAGGGTAGAAGAAATTATAATATTGAGATGGAGTAGCCTATCAAGGAGAAGATGACAGGAATATGCTTGAGGTTCTTTTGTAGAAAAAAGAAAAGAAAGCAATAGTTTCTCTTTTGTCAAAAACATGAGTAAAATGGATTATCAAATTCAAATTAAAGGGTCTAGGAATAACTGCTGAATTTAAAATGACCTTGCAAGTGAAAGATACTTAAGTAGTTTCATTGAGAACATGGGTTTTGAATCAAAACTTTTGATAGAGCAAGGCTTGGTGGTAATGTGTGTTGTATGTAGAAGCAATGGCAGCTGCAACTGGTTTTGTTTACCATTGAGAATGAGAGAACCCAGCCATACTTTACATTAACACTGACACATGTCATGGAAATTTTTAGAAGTGAATTTAAGCCTAACTTAATCCCACAAAACCGGCTTATGAGGTTGAATTAGGCTTAAACTCCACTTCTAACATGATATCAGAGTCATTGTTTAAAAAAAAAAAGTTGATCCTAACGAGATTTCTTGGATATTCTGTTCCACCTGCTATCAGGCCGTTAACAGACCACTCACTAATTTCTAGTGCCACGCACGAGATGAATATACTTGGCGTGAGGGGATGAGTTGGGAGTCTCACATCAACTAGAGATAAGGCTAATTCACAATATATAAGTAAATGCAATCCTCACATTACATGTCGGTTTTGTAGGGTTGAGTTAGGCTTAAACTCCGCTTCTAATAGAAATATTCCACACAATACAGTTTTGGAATCCCTAGCATATACATATATTTATAACATAGCTTCTTCACTTGATGACTTTGTGTCTTTCTGATGCTGCAGCTGACAGTGCTGACTGTGTATGCCTTTCTATATGGGAAAGCCTATCTGGTAAGTTGGATTGTGTAAAACGTTCATGGTACTTATCTATGGTTTCTTGTGTTATGATTATCTTTTTCTTTTTGTTCAAAATTTTATAGTTCTAGAGCCAAATGTTTTTTGTTCACATCAGATTCACGTCTGCAAGAGTTGGACATGGTTTCATTTCAGTTTTTTACTGTTATCAGTGGATTGGTTCTGTTATTTTTTGGAATTTTGTCTTGTTTCAGTCAGATTATTTGTAACAATCATTGAACTTATAATTAATTTTCACAATTTGTGTACTGTGTATACTTATAGCCACAATTGCACTCTATTTCCAGGCACTATCTGGTGTTGGCGAAACCATTGCAGAAAGGGCTGCGATAACTAAGAACACTGCACTGAGTGCCGCTTTAAATACACAATTTCTCTTTCAAATTGGTATCTTCACTGCTGTGCCAATGGTTTTGGGCTTCATTCTTGAGCAAGGTTTCTTGAGGGTAAGTGTGTGTCCCTTTCCTTAATTTAATGGCTGTCACCCAAGAATTCCAGTCATACAAGATAGTTGATATTAGGAACAGTATCAATATTTGAGAAGTTGGCATGTACACACACGTCTCTTGGTTGCATCTGCAAGTTTAGGTAATCAGAAAATGTGTAGCCAATTGTGTTATTCTTGAAAAGCAGTAAAATTGGTGTTTGACTGTCATCTTGCATTTTTAGGCTTTTCACTATAAATTCAGTTAATAAATTAATGTTTCTTTCTCTCTGTCTTGTATATTTAATGCTCTACAAACAAATTATTTGAAGTACACTCATTTTTATTGGTCTGCAGGCCATTGTGAGTTTTGTCACAATGCAGTTTCAGCTATGCACTGTCTTTTTCACTTTTTCCTTGGGTACAAGAACACATTATTTTGGTCGGACCATTCTTCATGGTGGTGCAAGGGTTTGTCTACCTACTCTATGACGTATCTTTCTGTACTTATCCTCTCAACTCTTAATCCGTTAATTTGTCAACAGTATCAAGCTACTGGCCGTGGGTTTGTTGTCCGCCATATCAAATTTTCAGAGAACTACAGACTCTACTCTCGTAGTCATTTTGTTAAAGGGTGAGGCTTCTGTTTCCCTAATTAAAGACTCTACTCTCAAAGTCACCGTAAAACATTAAGTTTTTCTCCAAATTATTTTCATATCTCTTTTTATTCTCTTACTAAGTTATCGGCTTAACTCATCATTAGATTCCTAACTCTGATAAGGAATTTCAAAGGGCGTAAAATTTAAAGTAATATGTCTGCATTTGGTTTCTTTGTTACTTTTTGAAAGGGGCTTCTATGTTTGTTGCTTTCTGCTCGTTTTGATAATTTGGTGGAGAAAAAATTGTAGTAGGAGGTTGTCCTGTTCCAGGGCGGGACATACCAGAAACCTTGGTTAGAACATATTGAGAGAATCTTCCAATGAAGCACCATAAGTAGGAATTGCATAATGACTTGTGTCACTGTAGTTTGATTAGTACTGTGTTCTACCTGATAGACCCTGATTTTTTTGTGTGTCCAGGGGAATCCTTTTAGTATCACTTCAAGATGATCTTAGGTGAAACCACGCCACTATCTAAGGAGTTTGTTAATTACATTGATCCAGAGAACATATTTTTAACTGAATGAGAGCTCCTTGCTGTTAATCTGTAGTGGGACCTAATTTCAGCAAAAAAAAAAGTTTATTCATCTCTAATTATTATCCTTTAGAATAGATATGATATTTAGCTCCTCATGGGAGCCATGAAAATACAAAAGAGAAAACTAGAAAAGAAGGAAAAGGCGACAAAGGCTAAATGTTCCTGATTAATTAGAAATGAATAGACAATTGTAAAATAAACCAAAACGTTTAAAATATTGAATTGAGAAATAACTCCTTTTCTTGCTGAATTCTCTGGCGTGTAAACGTTTTGAGTGGAATTCATGACTTGGTATCGGTAACTAGCTTTTATACAGTGATAGAATTTCACAGAAAACTCAGGAATTGGGAATGGAGGGATTTGGAGAAAAATAGGGATTCTCTGAATTTAGAATCTAATGAATTCTTATTGTGTTGATACTATAGTTAGATTTCTATATATATGTAATTGGAAGGTTTAAAAAAGGTGAACAAAATTTCACTGCTGCTAACAGACTTTTTGGGCTGATGGTTTTAGAACTTCTTGCATGCATTCATTTACTCATTATTATAGATATTAGGATAGTCCAATACTTTTTCCATCTAGTATGTATGAAGTTATTCTCATTTAGATTGCATCAATTTGTTCCTTTCCCTGATATATGTGACAAATGTATTCATATATTTTGTCTTCAGGTTGGAGGTGGCACTTTTGTTGATAGTTTATCTTGCATATGGCTATAATGAAGGTGGTGCACTCTCGTATATTCTTCTGAGCATAAGCAGTTGGTTTATGGCTCTATCCTGGTTGTTTGCACCATATTTATTCAACCCATCTGGATTTGAATGGCAGAAGTAAGTATTATCTTCGTACTCTGTCAGGCATGTCTCATAATTAATTAATTTCCATCATGGTGTTCCTTTTAGGGTGGTGGAAGACTTTCGAGATTGGACAAATTGGCTACTATACAGAGGTGGAATCGGTGTTAAGGGAGAAGAAAGCTGGGAAGCATGGTGGGAAGAAGAACTGGTAATCAGCATAAACATTTCCTAAGTTGTGTATTCTAATTTATATAGGCAAATTTGCAGCAGTTGACATTCCCTCTTCCTCAAGATAACAGTCTTGGAATGGGTAATCAAAGGGGCTTTTGCTTCTCTATTTTCATGTGCATGAGCAAGGACTGATGTGATGCATCATGGATTCGATGCAAGATTGAGTTGGACTTCTATTGTTGGAAGAAATGAGTAATTACTACCAAATAAGCTGTTCAATGATATAATTAATGTTCAGCAGTAAGATAAAGTTGATCCCTGGAGTGGGCATTCCGTTTTCCTCTCTATTTTAATGCACACGAACAAGACCTACTTTGTGGCATATGGGATTGTGGTGGACATTTATTAATGAATGAAACGAGCAAAATCTACAAGATAAATTATTATATAATTTTGATTGATTTGCAGCAGTAAGATCAAGTTAGTTCTTGAACTGTCATTCACTCCTTTTCCAAGATAAAGGATATGGATAATTGAATGAAAAATCTACAAGATAAATTATTATATAATTTGATTAATTTGCAGCAGCAGATCAAGTTAGTTCTTGAACTGCCATTCACTCCTTTTCCAAGATAAAGGATATGGATAATTGAATGAGCAAGAACTGCTGCAATGTATTATGGATTTAATACAAGATTGTGGTGAACATTTATTATTAGATTATTACAGCAAGATGCACCATATCTTTCAAGTTTAGTATTCTTACATCTGGCATCTCAGTACTTTTTGGTGATTACTCAAGTTCATAAAATCATGTGAGGATATCTGAATTTCATGACACTTCTGTTGTTCCCAAAGTTGATCCTAAATTTTCTGTCAATGCTTTCAACATTGCTTATTCATTTTATTCAAATATCTGTCTCAATATTCATTAATTATTTCGTCTACAGTCTCATATCAGGAGCTTGGGTTCAAGGATAGCAGAAACTGTTTTGAGTCTCAGATTTTTCATCTTTCAGTATGGCATTGTTTACAAGCTTAACGTGAAAGGAACTAGCACTTCACTGACGGTATTACATGTTTTTTGTTTCATTTTGTGTTTCCTTCCTTTTACAGAAATACTGGTTTTTTTTTTTTTTTGTTCGTTTCCAGATTTTATGCTGCAAGTTATGTGAATAATTAGTAATTAGTGTACACAGGTCTTTACTTACACTGCTCACATGTTTTATAATCCTAGGTAATCTCTAACTAAATTCAAATTACCGAACTAGTTATAATTGAGTTAATACCTAATTACACATTGATCAAATGCTTAATATCTGTAACTACTCCACAACACTTCTATTTTTGAATTCGTTTCTCTTCTGTTTAATATAAAATGTGATTCATAGGGTTTCTAGAATTAGAGAATCCTCTATCATTTCGACAATAATATTAAGTGAACAAATTATCTATTATGGCTGATTTTTGTCCATATATACTTGAGTTTCATCTCAGCTGATGTATAATATATTATGTTTTTATAAAAGCTTTAAAACAAAATAATATCACTTATTTCAACACTTCCCTCAATTAGGTCTTTTCTGTTAGATTGACGTTAACTAACTGACATAGTCCTAATTTTTATTAAAATGATTGAATTAGGTTCTTTCTGTTAAATTAACGATAACACCTTTCAACAAAAAAAATAATGGACCAAATTGAATAATTGAAACAAAAATTAGGATGAAATAAGGATTTAGCCTTTTAATAAAGATAAATTCATAATAAATAATAAAAACGGAATAAGTTATGATGTGGGATGTTATTTCGCTCTCCGGTGCTGAGTGACTTCATTTTACCAGAAAATTTTGAATATAGTGGGGTTGACCTGTTCAAATACCAACTTAAAATTATAAATAGCCAAAAGTCAGAGTTTCATCTCAGCTGATGTATACGTCTATAAATGTGAGTACTAGTATATCTCAAAGAGGGTGGCTACAACTTTTGTTCCTTAACCTTTCTTTTTTTAATCAGTTCATGCAAGGTCCATGGCTTGGCCATTGGAATGTTATGATTCGCATTCTAAGGTACCTCAAAAAAGCTCTCGGGCAAGGGTTGTTATATGAAGATAAATGAAGCATTCAGGTCTTTGAATACTATGGTGCAGATTGGGCAAGTTCGTCTATTGATAGACGGTCTATTACTGAATATAGTGTTTTTTTTTTTTGAGAAAACATTATTTCATGAAAAAGTAAGAAGCAAAATGTAGTGACCCGATAGTTGAAGCTGAATATAGGGTAATGGCATCACTAACTTGTGAACTTATATGGATAAAGCAGTTCCTTCAAGAGCTTAACTTTTCTGATATCCAGACTATGAATATGTATTACAATAATCAAGCTACTCTCCACATTGCATCAAATTTAGTGTTTCACGAGATAACTAAACATAGAAATTGATTGTCATTTTGTTCGTAAAAAGTTGTTGGCGAAAAAAATATGTACCGAGTTTGTTAGATGTGTTGACCAAATCTTTAAAGGGACCTTGGATTGAGATTATTTGTTCCAAGTTTGGTACATATAATTTGTATGCTACAACTTGAAGGAAAGTGTTGGAATAATTATTAGGTCCACTTATGTTAGTGTAGTTATTAGGCCTAAAGTAGGGAGTTGTGTGTTGGGTTATCTCTAATTATTGTTTCTAGTTTTGTAGCTAGCAGTGTAAGATAGTCTCTTGACCCTCCATCTCTTTATTATATCAATTCTTAATCAATATAAATAGCAGAACATGAGAAGGGTCCTTAAAAAGCCCTCTAAAAATCTTGAGTGAATTAAGGTTCTAGAGATCTTATATTAACTAGAGATATGATCAAATTATGTATATAAGTGAGTATAAACATTACCTTAGAAGTCAGTTTTATGATGTTAAGTTCAAAATCACTTTCTAAGACAAGTTGTTAGAGGTTAGTAAGCTTTAGCTGTGGGAAAATGTTTGTTTAGTTGATGAACAGCAGTTCGAGATCCTCCTTGTCCTATTAGGATGTAGTAGATTTTATTGTCTATACATTGCTTTTGCTATACAGTTAGTACTGCAATCTTGGTATTTCCCATCATTTCTAGACAGTTTTCAGCTGACTTTATCTGTCGAAAATTGTCAAACCCTTTATTCCTTTTACTGACTATAATCGAATGCACCACATTTTCCACATTACATTCTTTTACTGACTCTCCTCAGTTGTCAGCCATCATTCATTGTTGCCAGAAGCTCTGGCAGCAGTGCACGTTCTACGCACATGGTTTCGGAGTTGAAGTTGAATGGTGACCTCACTTTTTGATGCTCTAGAGCCTCACTGCGGTGCCAAGTTCTCCCTTGGCAAAGCTGTCGATCCCCAAATTTTTGCCTTCACTTTTCTCTGCCTTGTGGTGGAGCCCTCGATCAGCAAGATCTACAAGGTTGCCATCTCCGCTAGAAGGATCGGATAGAAATATTAATCATGTCGAATGTGCTCTATGCCTGGGTCGTGATAAAAATCATGAATTGGGGAAGGCTAGCTTTCTGAATCAATAATTGAAACATATTGTGAATAGAGATTCATGACCAATAATAAAATAAATTTTTTTCTAGAATATATTGATTATAAAATAATACTTGATTAATGAATATATATTTTACTTTCTTCTTTCTATACTTTGATTCGAAGCTTAGAAGGTCCTATTTGAATAGAAGGGTCCAGTAGATAACTGGCTTGTGAACTGACTGCTTATGTTCACATTTTGTACAGGTTTATGGACTTTCGTGGGTAGTTCTGGCAGTACTCATAATTCTTTTCAAGGTGAAAAATAGGCATTGTGTTGACTTTCATTTAACTTTACATGTTAATTTTGCATCTTCATGCCTATTTCTATTCTTGCACATAGGTGTTCACATTCAGCCAGAAGATATCAGTCAATTTCCAGCTTCTTTTGCGGTTTATACAAGGAGTCTCCCTTCTGTTAGCACTGGCTGGTTTGGTTGTAGCAGTTATATTGACTGAGCTGTCTTTACCTGACATATTTGCTTCTATGTTGGCTTTCATTCCTACTGGATGGGGAATTCTATCTGTGAGTTTTCTTTTCCTCTAATCTATATCCTATTATTTGTTATTTTACACAATTTGGTTGTCTTAATATTTTGGCTTTGCGCTTAATTCAATATAATAAAAACGGATTATAAGATAGGGACTTTCTTGGCTTTAAAAGGACTATCGTATATGTCGAGTCAATAATAGGATTTGAACACCATTTGAGGGTTAACATCACCTAGGCTGCACCTTAGGATGCTTCTCTCAGATTCTCTGTCAAACCCCTCCAGTGTTGGCCCTTTTTAAAGCATCAGCCACCAACTCTTATAGGCTGCAACTGGCTTGGGGTGTCCACATTACAGGTGGTCCAACCATAGATATAGAATAAGCTCTGATGCAACATTTGAATTTATGCTTAAAGCTTAATTTCACAGAACTGGTTTGATAAGATCTGCATTAGTAGTAATATTTGCAGTCATGGTAGTATCTCAGCTCCATAGGAAAATTAACTTCGAAGCTGCTGCACTCAACCTTTCTTTGTTGATAGGCCTCTCTAAGACACTTAGAATAAACCTGATAAGCCAATTAAAGTAGCTTTCCAACTGCTTTCTCTGGAGTTTGATTCTTATGATCAAATTTGTATTGCGTTTAACTGCAAGCAGTGAGTTAAACGAGAAAATGTCATGTGGTCAAATTTTTCTCTTTTTTTAATGAGTGAAAACATATCAGCTAAAAGTGGAAACCAAAAATAAATGAAAGTGCAACATGAGTTTGGTGTGGTCAAGCTGACACCGAAGCAGGAGGATAAATTCCACTCTGACCTTTTAATTTTGATTTTTGATTTTAGATTGCTGCTGCATGGAAGCCTCTGATGAAGAAGCTAGGACTATGGAAATCTGTTCGATCAATTGCTCGACTGTATGACGCTGGTATGGGAATGCTCATCTTTGTACCCATTGCATTCTTTTCGTGGTTCCCTTTTGTATCAACATTCCAAACTCGCCTCATGTTTAACCAAGCTTTTAGCCGAGGGTTAGAAATTTCTCTAATTCTAGCTGGGAACAATCCAAATACCGGGATATAGTTGTGTATTTAGTTCATGCCTTGTTCCTGATCCAGATACTACTATAAATGATGCCTTTTAGATTTCCTGGAGAGGGTGAGCGTTAGTAATTCTTCTTGTAGGAAGTATAGATTTTCTGTAGGCCAGCATTGTGAATAGTTGTATCATCAATTATGTAATCGTTTGATCTAGCTTTGGGTTTAATGTATGCAATATCAGTTTTGAATTTCCTTGTATTCCAGTTTACTTATTTCCCTGCATGGCATGCTTTAGTAAAATATGTCATTAAACTGTTTTCTATTCGTGCTTGTTTTGTTTTCCCTATTTTTGAGTATTTGCAAGTCACAATATATTCAACATGTTTCCTTGTTCGAAAATTCTATTTATTGTTTCTCATTTTGCCACCCAATCAGCTATCACAGTACAAAGCTTATTTGTACTGAATAAACCTGCATTTAAATTATGTGAAATATTTGTAACGAACTATATGCTAGCTACATAATAAAACGAAGCGTGCATAAAGCCGTATCCAATAATAATTTTGAATAAAAAATCTTTTTAATTATGCACCAGTCCAAAATACCTTTTTTTTATTATTGTAACAATTATTGGTAAAGTTATCATAACTTATTTATGTTGTCAATTTTTGTTTACTAAAAAATTGAGGTCAGAAAGAGAAATAAATACTATTCTCAGATTTATATTTTGTGGTCATTATAGATTATTTATATCATATATAAAGGAATTTTTTTTCTTTATATATTTTTTTTAATTTTACCTTAATGTTCAGAAGGAATTTGTTTTTCAGACTCTGATTTCCGATGAATAATTCTTTACGCTAAAACTTAAAAAGAAAAAAAACCCGTCATACCTTTTCCGTCTATCCTAGCCTAAGTGATTTGGAAACATCACCATGGCCACCACTGCAACTTCTGGAGTACTTCTCTTCCGACTTTCACCCAACAGCACGACACAACTTCTTTCAAGAGAATACCATTTGAAATAAAAATCCATGTAAAACAGGTGTTTCAAATATCATGGGGTGCCGAAAGCAAAATCTGTTAGATTTAGGGTTTTTTTAGGTTTTGGACTTCAAATTAACTTTGGGGCAATTTTTTCCTGCACCCTCATAATTTCAACCTGTACTACCATAAGTTTAAACAATTTTTCAAATGATTAACAATCCAAAATGTTAAACATTAATATTTTTATATTTTATAATGTATAATTACAGAATACAATTTTGAATAACAACTCAAAACATGTATATACAATTACGGGATCCTGAATACAAATGTATTACAGTATTACAGATTATGCAATTTAAAAACAATTTATATTCCAAAATATAATTCCGAATACAAATTTATATTGTAGATTACATAATTTAAAATATATTTTTCATTAAATAAGTCTCCGAAAAAGACAACTTTCTATTGAAAGAACAATGATTTAAAAAAGATTTCGACGAAGTTTCGCGAGAAGAATTACAAATGGGTCTCCGTTCATGAACCACCGCAGGGAATGACAATATCAACACGGACCAGTTTTCCACAATCCATTGTGATAAACAATGAACAAATGATTTTAGAGTTTAGAATACTATACTGCAGATAAAAATCAAACAACAATGTCACAATCCAGTATTTATTGAAACAGAAAACGCAAACAGTGCAAACTGCTCCTGATCCTGTGAATAACAATTAAACAAAGCATTGGACTCAATTGTCTAATGGCTCCATTTTTATTCTGACAGCTCCAGCAGATTGTGGTGTAGCAGCAGTTACTTTTGACCACCCAGGAGGAGGAGCAAGCTGAAGCCTCACACCACTCTCATTTTCAATCTTCACTTCAACAGGAGCAGTAGCAGGAGCAACGTTGGTATTGTTTCCTGCAAAACCAAAGACACTGCTATTTGTTCTGGGAGCATCGTCAGCAACAACAGTGAGTGCACCGTTTTCCCATTCAAGACGCAGACTCCTCCTCCGTATTTTCGCCATCATTCTCTTCTTCCTCTCACTCTTCGTCTCGTACCTGTAGTGCCTCGAACTCACGTGCGCCGCAAACCGCTGCGACGTCTCAAACACGCACCCGCACTTCGGACACGTGTACGGCCCGTTCTTCTTGTACGGATTGCTGTGCATCCGACCATCGTATTCGCTCTCATCGTCCCTGCCGCCACAAACATCCTCAACCGCTTCACCCACGCTTCTGTTTCTCGTCTTCTTCGCCCCATAAACGCTTTCGTGGGGAAAACAAACACTCAATGGAGTTGCACAAAGGGTAATGCTTTTATCAACCTCAGTGTCTGCCTGCGACAAATGGGAACTGCTACAGTTGGGAAAGGGATAAGCAAAATGGTTCATAAAACTTCCCCTTTGGGTTGGTGCAATAATCGCTAGTTGTGTTGACGAAGTTTCACCAACAGAATCACTTTCAGAAGTGAATGCTGAAGCAGAGAGGAGTTTGGCTTGCAGCATTTCCTTGGCTTTCTTATTACTCTCCTGAGTGCGAGTGTTGCAAACTGCATGCTCCAGTTTTTCTCTCACTATCTTACTCGCTCTTAAGATGCTCTCAGTGTCGCCACCATCAACACGTAGTGAGGTTGGTGACAGACCCGAAAAGTGAGCCCTCAGAACCTCTTTTCCCTTCCCTTTTTCAGCGGCGCTAAGTCCGCCATGAAACATCACTGGTCTTCTTTTCGTGGCCAATGAGATTTTTCTGAGACTCTTGACCCTTTGGTTCAACCCAAGTTGGCTCATTCCTTTCACCGTTAAAGCTTCGCTTTTTTGCACTGCGTTTGAAGCCAAGAGAGGGAAGAGGGTGGTGCTAAAGTTGTTGGACTTGGTCGAGTTCATGGCCATGGCGGTGGAGGAATTCAAAGGGATTCTGAGAGTGACTGTGCATGCGTTGTATAGTTTGTGTCAAATTTTTCTTTTTTATTCACTTTTGTTTCTCGGTCGTATTTATTTATTTTTCTTACAACAGAGAAAATGGATGGTATTAATTTCATGAAGGAAACAATTTATTTGGGATTTGAAATATATATCTTTTAATATAAAATACACGAGTCAATTGTCAAAGTGCTTACCTTATTAATTTGTAATGAGATTTCAGCATTTATGAAAAATGTGTTTCAATTAATTGATGCTAAGAAATGATGAATTTCTGTTGAAGAGTTGACCAGCAATTTGACGACAAATCCTGAAAAGAATAGACTTTTCTAACAGCGAGATTAAATACTTGCAAAAAAAATTATAATTTTATATTATCAGTAAACTTATTTTACTAATTAATAAATACTGGTCTAAAATCTAAATTTTATTGTTCAGGGTTTGATTATTTCCACCTAAAAAAAGGAACAACTTTTATTTTTATTGTTTGATTATTTCCACCTAAATCTCAGTTAATTATATTAATTATTCATAATTGATAACTCTGATAAAAAGAAAAAATCTATCATAGCCCTTTTATAAACTATTGGGCCATGAGTTCATCTTTTACCATATCTAACATCTACGATTTTTTATACATAACAGTTAATTATTTAACCCAAAAAATATTGGAAGCCACAGGCTGATGCAAAACCTGCATCGATGATAATTAGTAAGTAATTAATATAAAAATTGTAAAAATAAAATCTTCTTAGTTATTTTTTGTTTAAATATATCGATAGACCTTCTTATTTAAATTCATTAACGTAAAATTCTATAAAAAATATTAAGCGAGATATAATCATATAAATAAGTTTAATAAATCATTCTATAAATTAATCAAGAAATTTTACATAAACTAACTACACAATTGAATCATGACCAAATATTAAGCAACCATATATGATAATAAGAGTAAATAACAAGACATCTACTAATAAAATAATCACTCAGTTAACTAATTAAAATTTTAAAATATATCTCAAAGGAAAACTAACTCCATCCCTTCAGCAAAATAAATACTAAATCAGCATAATATGATATTGAAACATATAAAAGTAAATAAATTAAATAAATAAAAACAAAAAATTAAGACAAAGTAGAATGATTAGAGGGAAAATACACAATATAAAACACGTTGAACATGAAATTAAAAGCTTGCAACGGAGTGTCAAACAGAACTCTAAGGGAAGAGATTTGTGAGAAAAGTGTGTGTGAGGAATTATTAAAAGATAACTTCATTTATTTATTTAAAAATTATTGAAATAATATTCATGATACTTAAAATTATTACAAGACCTGTGTAGGATTTAAGAACTAGCATCAAAATATTTTATCTTTTTTTATAATTAATATAGTGGTCAAAATAATTTTTTTCCTATTTTACCATACGAAACTTGGATTGATTTTCTTCTTCTTCTTTTTTTTTGTTAGTATACGACGTCCAAATTCATTGTTCTCTGAGTCACTAACTCTTTTTATATATTTTCCATTTATATTATAATAATTATTTTACTTAAAATGCTGATAATCAGTTACCTAAAAAAATAAAGTTGTGGCATAATAGTTAGCAAATTCGTTATATTGACGTAACAATTCTTTTTTATTATAGTGATATAATTTTAAATGAAATAATATGGATATATTTAAAAACTAAAAGTCATTTTATTCATTGGTGTATATCTTACTAATTTTGCATTTATATTAACCGGTAAAAAATCTTATCATTTTAAAACTAAAATATCATCAATGATAATAATTAAAATAACAACTAAAATTATTAGTACTGACAAATATTTTACAACAAAGTTTATAACCAAAAATTTTATTAATTTTCTAATTTTGCAATAAAATTTTCAATCAATTTAGAGAAAAAAAACATTGACTAAAATCGCAATCATATTTTTTATCATAAACATTGATCAAAATTAACCTATAAGTAATATTGATAATTTAAAAATAGCAATAAAATGTATATTCCCTACATATTAAAAATTTAAATGTGTATATCAAATAAATATTATAAAGCTGAATACCTTGTAAGAGAAAAGACTCATAAATACATTGTGTTGTAGGTTGGGATAGTGTTAATTTCTTATGTGGGTTGAGATCATCTCTCATTAGTGTTATGTGTCACTCTTGAAATTTTCACAAAAAAAGATCCACTAGTGGTATCAGAACCAAAGATCCACTAATGATATCAGAACCAAATATCAATTCATACAAGTACAATATATCTCATGTATCAAAAGTATTTGTAATGGAAGTTCATGAAGTATCTCATTATGTGAACCACGATCTTCTTAAAAAAAGATTAGACAAACGTGTTATTCAATGATGAATGGAAGTATAAGTACTTAGCTTAAGAAGGATATGTAACAATATGAATGGACTAAAATTCAAGTAAAAGTGTACGTTGAACATATTATAAGAAATAATACTCTTAAACCTAAGGTTTTTGATTCTATATGTCCTCTATATGTGGTTTTAGTTTATGTCCTATTAATGTTATGTCTGCTCAATGATCTATGGACAGAACCATTTTTCTATATCAATGATATGACAATTAGTCACTAATTAAATCAATAATTGACTTTTAAAAAATATTATAGTTTAGTAACTTAAATAGCGATTGATTTTGATAAGAGACTAAAGCATTTTCTTGACACTCACAATAGATCATTAGAATGCTTAATCTTCACTGAGGTCTTGATAATCCAGGACTAACTCTTAACAAGGTTTTTCACCGATTAACAATTTTTATAGGAGTAAAATATTTTTAACAAAATATAATTTTTATATTTCTAAAAAGACATAGTAAAGGAAAGTGAAAGGTAGTGTGAGATAAATTCTGGTATTATCCTTAAGAAAAATATTATGAAAATATTTAACTCAAATCTAGTCTAAATATTTAATAGTATCTATATTAACTAGAGTTTAATTATATGTGTGGCTAAATTTTATTTTCTTTCTTAACTTTTAGCCTGAGTTCATTTAGGATAGCCTTAATTATGTTAAATTAATTCAATTATTTTTAAAATAAATTATAAGAATCTTTAATGAATCAATTTTTTTATTATACACTTAAAATGCAATGTGAATAACATTTTTTTGTGAGTTAAAATATCTTGATCGAATCTTTATTGAGTTTAACATAAATTATTATTCTTTCTAACTATTAAATAATGTACATATATCTACGCGCAAAAATGTTTACTTTAGACTTTTGCTATGTGTGTTTAGGTGAGCATTTATAAAACTGATTTTGGTTACATTTTTAAAATGTAAAGTAATTTGCAACTAAAATCATGTTATTACTAACAAATTGGGAAATGAATACTATTTAACCTATTGTTTTCCTTATACACAGAGCACAACTGTTCTATATTGCAATTTGCAATTTTGAGTTTGTGTTTTATGAAATGAACAAATTTAATTGAACACCATCTTTTTATTTGTTTTTTTTATAAAACTCACATTTAGTGTTGTAATAAAAATACACCAACACTTTTGATTGATATTTACGTGAACACAAGTTATAGATTCTCTAATAATAGAGATATTCTACGATAATATAATAGTTATCTTGGCTCACAATTGCACATTCTGTATTATGTGAGAAGTTGTTTCTTAAAGATGCAGTGAAATATGTAGAAATAAGTGTAGCAAAGGAACGGTTGCAGGTACTACAACAAAGACAAAAGTACTTTAGTCCTGACCACTGTTTTGGTGTTTTGGCGAGTATAATGCATATATTTGAACTGCTTTAAATATGGATGCTGTATAAAGGAGCTTGGATGACAATAATGAGTATGCGCTTCTGAGCTGGTGTGAGGAAACAAGTTAGAATTTCATGTTAAAAATGCATATATTTGGTTTGCTTTGAGGATTTCAAGTAGTTTTCCATTGTCATTTTTTAGGTTTGGCAGATATGTGTTTAGCTAGTGCTATAATGCCATATTAATACATCAATGTATACAGGATAACTTTTTGTATAGAGGTTAGAGCACTCCTTAAGTACTTTTTTAATTTTAATTCATTTTTTGCTGATAAAAAAAAATTTCTAATAATATTTTACCTTAATAAATAGTTTTTAGTTCGAATCTTACGTAGTATGTGTTAAATATTTGGAAAAAGAAGTTTGCAACTTGTAGGACTTTTATGTGACCTTAGTGTGTGTGTGTATATATATATATATATATATATATATATATAT
>Ga0214545_1007017_pt1 | contig 19175 bp, 7 predicted proteins | sample CNSS4metaG_FD_160064 | JGI IMG/M metagenome (GOLD analysis project Ga0214545, IMG submission 160064) | Root nodule microbial communities from cowpea collected in UCLA plant growth center, Los Angeles, California, USA - CNSS4 | ecosystem: Host-associated > Plants > Roots > Nodule | place: USA...
ATATATATATATATATATTATAGTTTATTTGTATGAAAAGTCTGTATCAGAAGTGAAAATTATATTACTGCAGTTTAGCTGTGAGTATAATAGGAGAAAGAAGAAAGAAGAAAGAACCTTCTCTCCCATAACTTCTTGAATCTGTGCAACATCGCTTGCAATTCCATGCATAATATCACCTGTGTTGATATCTGTATCAAAGAAAGTAATGTCCTGTCTAAGAACTGCTCTCAGATACTCACTTCTAATTCTCTGTGCAGATCGCGCCCCCACTAACCTCCAACATGTGATCTCTGCCAATTTCAGTCATCAACAAAAATTATTGCAACAAACACATCATGAAGATCATAACAAACTACAACTTAAACATCACTCATGTCTTAATCTCCTTACGCAAATATGCTCCAACTACCACGACAGCAGCTAGCCCCGTCATAAATACGCATATCTGAAAATCACAACATAAACTTCAACTCCACAGCACAGTGCAAACACAAACATTTGACCAAGAAAAGTGTTGCAAGTTCATATCTACAACAGATAAGTATAAGTGTCTGCAAATCTCACTTTACAAACCGGTGTTGTGAGGTTAAGTTGGGTTTAAAATTCACTTCTAAACCCTAAAGAAGGAAATAAAGAAGGAAAGAGGAAAGATTAGTACCTTTTCTACATCCTTCATCATCTGCTTTTTGTCCTTGTCTGCTTCTGAAATCTTATTGACCAAGTCTCCAAAAAGATAAGAGTACCAAGGAAGTGATCCTCCATTTATGAGGGCCCCTAAACACCCCACAAACACAAGCATCAAATCCCACTTTGTTGAGTACCTAAACAAGCTGAACAATCCAACAGCCTTTGGAGGACTTGCATCTTCCTCATCCATGTCCTCCTCACCTTCTTCATCATATGAATACTTCTCAATGTCATGGTGGCGATAGGCATAGCCCCCACCACTTCCGTAAACATGGTTACCATCATGTGATGGTAGTCCATGACCAACATAATCACCATGACCATGTTTAAGATATGGGGATTCAAGATCATGACCATTGCCATTAGGTGAAATTACATGCTCTTCTGTTATGCTATAATCTATCATACTAAGCTCATCTTCCACAGCCAATGGACTACTCTTGCTTTTTCTGCTACTCTGCTGGTGGATTAACCCCGATGTAGATAATCCACGATCAAAGTAACTATGATCATTGTCCCTCGCAACATAGCTCTTAAGTTCAACTCTACCATAGCCAGAGTGTTCATAAGAAGAGCTTGCGATACCTCTGAACCCACTTGTTCTTGAAAGGTAGAAGTCATTGGCTGATCGTCGAAATATTCGGCTGTGATCAGAAGGGGAGCTAGCTGGCCATGGAGTCAGAAGAGAACCGAAGTTTGTGCTGTAATGGTGCCACCCGGTGGCCTCAAAGTTCCATGAAACCTCTTCTTGCCATGAGTGATCATCATCTGAAGCGAAGGGTGTGGTAGGAACTCGGTTGCGGCGAGCTCTTGTTGTGGAAGTGGCATCGCTGTGAAAGCTAGATGGTATGAAAGAGCCAGAGCGAGACACACTGTGATAACTCGCTGGTGTTGGATAGTGGCGTCTCTGGTGGCTCGAGAAGGAGTCACCATCAAAGGAAAAAGAATCATCCATGGCTTGCATGCAACTAGTTTTGAAGAAAAGTAGTAGTAGAAAGAAAAGAAAAAGGAATGAAATGGGGGGGGAATAAAAACAGAAGTTCTAGTTTCTGATTAGAGGTCCATGGAGATTGGTACAATGTATGAATCAGACAACTTAGATTGTTCCACCCATGTTTTCTAGCATAGTCAGACAATAGATTGAACAAAAAACCAAACAGGTAAAGGGTCTTTGCCCTCCCTGTCTATATAGAAGGTCTGGTTTATCTTTTTGTTTGGGAATGCTTTATGCATTGATCCTTTGTGTTGTGCATGGACGGCATGCAAAGCTATGTGGCCGGCTGAGCATAGTTATGACTGGGTTTTTCCGATTTTAGCCGTTGTTGTTTAGAGGACATGTTGGTTTTGAATTGACTCGTGTGAGTTTTTTTATAACATCAATTCAACATTTCTCTTTCATTATCCGTAATCAGAACAAAAACCAACAAGGACTATACATTTGTCATGTAGAGATTATCTTCTGACTGCAAAGTATGTTGGTGGCATCACTCTTTGACTAGGTAATAGTTTGAAAGGAATATTTCAGAAGAAAAAGAAAGGGAATATACAAACATTAACAATAAAAGACTCGTATCTTACAGTGGAATTTACAAAGCACAGTGTTCTCCTCAAGGACACGAGTACATAAAAGACGGTAATTTTATTGTGAGTTTCACAAGATGCCAGCTTTTTTGATGGGCGAAACTTAACTTGAAAAAAAAAATGTACTGTACAGAAAGGAATCTGGAAAACAAGATAGGGTACAAAGTGCATTATTTTGCTGCATAAATAATAATATAATAGTACGTTTAATCCAAGAAAATCAAATGACAACATTCGTGCCTTTATTTATTGTTGATTGGCCGAATTGTTTCCTAGAAGTGATCAAATCATAAAAGATTGTGTCGGCTAACATTGGTTCGTCTGTTTCTTTATGTGGCAAATAAAGATGATCTGATACCTTGTCCTTGCATTTCTCATTATCATTCACGCTGTATTTTTCTTTCTTTGCCGTTAAGCATATTTGATAAATTCCGAATAACGTCTTCGTAGTTACTAGTTAGAAGCATTAACTAAAAACTTAAATCGCTTTTAAAGAAATTAAACAAACTTCTTAATCGTAAGTAATGGATGCAGAATCACAAGGTAAGAAGGATCAACGACCGTGTTTATTTACTGTGATGATTTACATTAAGTAACGTGTAGCGGTCATGAAAAGGAGCATTAATAGCTGAAAATTCATACAGCTAAAAGCAACAATCTTTTGAAATAATCAAAATTCTTATTCGTTCTTTTCATGGGAGAGGGAAATAATCTTTTGAAAGCTACTATTTTGCTCCGCAATCACATTACTCTTCTTAACTCTGACTGTACTGATTCATTCTAACAGGAGTTCAACTCTGATATACATCACACAAGAAAATCAAAATAAAGGAGCAAAAGAATGCCACTCCTGCCAAAATTACAATGACACTGCACCAATAGGCGACTCTTCATTGACTACAGAATGCAGCATATATCAACACAACCATGACTAACTAAATCATAGGGGAAAACCTCATGAGTCCAAGAAAATATACATAACCCCAATCACATATATCTTTCATATAGATCATTGTATCGAGCCTACCTCTCTTTTCTGTATCATATTTAATATTGTCCTTTACACCTCTACCATTGAGATGATCCCAATTACTTGCCAGGCCCAATCAGTGGAATTTCATCTGGTTTTCGAGTCACTACCCTTGCTTCGGAAAGTTGATAGTGAAAAAAATGATTTGGGAGCTGCACAAATTGAAGTTAACATGTAACTATGACATCGTGTAAAAGATACTAAATCTGTAGAAAATCAAACTTATCATTCTTGAAATCAATAAAAAGAAATCCAAAAGCATATGTGAATCCCAAGTCTATACTAACAAAAGCATAATATTACTTTGGGGAGTCAAGGTTTACATTCTTAGTAAAACAATTCCAAAGATTGGCCCCTTAATCCAATAAAGAACTACCAAAATCAATGAAATGCAAAGAGGACACATTTTGAGAATTCCTGACAACTTACAGAGCTACTTCATCAACCTGACACATGAAACTACACCAAAAAAGGATGAAAATTTGACCTATAGTAAATTATGTTACCCAGGCATCACCTTTTAAAGAACTTCCAGACATGTGATCATCCCTCAGTTTAAAATGAGCAGGAGGTGCTGGGATAGAGCTTTGCAAGGATTGGACTGTAGGAATCAAGAACAGAATTATCAATTAAAAGTTGAGTCTACTAAAAAACGAAAGTTAGGAAAGACATTAATTGAAATTTTCCTTGTCCTTCCAAATCAATATCTATGAACAGGTATAATTTTTTAGATGTGAAACCAACAGTTGAAAGACATTAATGAGTAAATTAAAGGATCCACTTCCTAATAGCAGGAATAACACAAGATATTGGCAAGATCAAATAACAAATAAAAAATATAACCACTTAAATATCTAGATTTTAAGCAATAACCAAGTGTAATCAATAACAATAAATCTGAGAAAAGAATATGTTACCCTGTTCATTGAACAGCTCATTTTCATTGAAGCTGTCATCAGAAGGATGACCATGAGAGAATCCCATTCTTGATTTCCTCAGGTCTTCTGATGACCGATTGGCCAAATCTCGGCCATCTTCAGTATCATCATCTCCTTCGGATGTTGTTGCAGAGATCCAATCAGGCAAACCTTCGGATCCACGATTTTTCCTCCCAAACTTTAGCAATCTCTTAAAACCTTTAGTGACATCTTTGCGGGGTTGATTTTGGGATGAATTAGCAACAAGAAATGGCTTTTGTGCACTTCCCCACTTTTTCCTCATTCGGGCAGCATCATTGTCACCCTGGTTAAGAGAATGAGAATTCCAAGATGCTGGGCTTCCAATTGGAGAATCTACGGAAGCATCAATGTCAGATGACTCATGCGGGTATGAAAAAGGATGAGGCACGCGTGAATTCCATGACACAGGACTTCCAACAGGAGAATCCTGCACAGATCTTACACCGTTGAATGTTGATGGAAACCCAGAAGCCATTTCACCTCCTGAAATAGGGTCAACCTGGGCAAAAGACCTTGTAGAATCACCGATTTCAGATCCAGAATTACCAGACTTCCCGGATTCCTGGCTCAGACTCACCTTTCCATTATTATTATAAGCAATATCTTTGATAACCATAGTTTCAATGTCATCCTGTTCCTCTGTGCCCATCTGCAAAGAATCATCCTCATCAAATTCAAGGTCATCAAATTCTTTATTTTTTTGAGTATCAGTTGCCATTGAAGCTTTCATCCGGATAGCATTGCCAACAGAACCAGAACCTATGTTATTACCCTTTTTAAGAAAAGATCTAGGCGATTGATCATAAGGGCCTAGATCAGTTTCGTCCATATCAAATTTCAATGGAGACAAAACAATCCCATCTGGGTTCAAAGGGGACAAATCCTTAAACTCTGCAGGATTAGCAGAACTTTTCCTTAAAGACTGAGCTTGCCTCGACTTCTCTTCCTTGACTCCTTGCATATCCTCAGTGGTGCTTTTGCTACGGGAATACGTCCTTACCTGAGAACGGGTTGTTTTACCCACTCCAGAAGAAGGCTTTGTATTTTCTTTTCTTAAATCAGAAAAATTTGGAACAGACTGAGCAAGTGGGTTGTCTCTTCTCCTTCCAGATGAACGTGAGACCGACACAGCTGTTGTTCGAGGGGTAACTGAAGATGTATGTCTGTTAGGAAAATTTTTCCTACTTTGCCTTGAAGCACCATAAGTTTTCTCTTCTGAGAATTCAGAAACATACTCATCATCTTCATTCTGAAGGGAATCTATCGGATGCTGTCCAAAAAGAAGGGGGATTTAAATCAGAACTGGAAATGAAATTTCATGCTTTTAATTTAACACAAACTTTGCATTCCAAAAATTAAAATTCTGCAGTCATATCACAAGAATCATAAAACAAGGCAATGAATACCTGCTCCCTCTTAATATTTGATTTGAAATATCTAAGTTTCTCGGCACGATGAGCACCTGATGCTAAATCTTGTTTGTTGCTAGAGCCCGAAAACTTGGCCTTCATTTCAGCTCTACTCATCTCAAGGCTATCCTGCATGGCCTTCATCCTAGCTTCCTTCTCAGCTCTGTTCATACTCCAATCTTCTCGAAGCTTGGCATTCCTCTTCTTCATGTACTTCTCATAAAACTTTCCTCTAGAATCTTCACTCAAGTTAAGATCAGAAAAACTGTGCCTCAAAGCATCACCAGAATTGTGACTGTCCACCGTCTTTGCAACCGACTTAGCATCAAAGCTTGCCAGACTGCTTGAACTCGCAGTCACTTCAGTCACATTGCTTCTGGAAGGCAACTGAGGAGTCGACTCCCCTACTCCAGCTTTCCTATACTGTGACTGTTCTGTATGTGCATCAGCCGGCTCAACTCTCCTCGCAGAACCTGACTGGTCCCCAGGAACCCTCAGTTTATGCTCCGCAAAAAGCTTTTCAAGTTCATCAGCCTTCATTTTCAGCTCATCATGCAGCCCTTGATTTCCTTTAGCTTGCCTCACCCTCTGATGTTGCTGCTCTAAAGGTGGGGTTGAGGATGGACGTGCATTGTCCTGAGTCTCTAAAACTTGTTTCATCTTGCTAAATTCATGAGCACTTCTGTTAGTTTCATCCCTTTTACCCTGTGTCATGCTCGACTGTTGAGATTTCTGGAACTTCATTCTTGGGATTTGGGAATCCTCATCCTTGTTCGGGAATGAAGAAGAGTCTTCAACCTCAATCTGTGAAGATTGATCGACACGAACAGAAACATCCCTCATTTTGAGTCCATTGCCACCTTCAAACTGTGCTGATAAGGATCGAGAATGACTTCGGGGTCCCCTAATAAGTGATGGTGCAACCACATGATTTTTCACCCCACCATAAACCTTCACATCCTCATCCCCAGAAGACAACATAGAACCACCAACAACAACCTCGGATGAACCCTTCTTCGCTGCTACGGCCTCCGGAACGCCACCACCACCCACCTGATCCTTAAACCCCCCGTTCATGTCCTCGTCAAAAACGGAAACTTTCCCTGTCTCCTCAAAAGACCCTTGATCAGTTTTCCCAAACTTCTCCGATTTGTTGTCGTTTCGATCCTTCTCTTCCGAAAGAAGGGACTTCGTCTGCGAAACAGAGGACGACAAGGGGCTATCCGATTCCTTCTTCTCCCCGCTGATGTCGATGCTCATGTCGCTCGCACCGCTCCACCGCCGCAGCACATCGGAGGAAAACCTCCGGAGCTCCGGTGGCTTCCCGGAGGAATTCTCCTTCTGCTTATTCTCAAACAGGTTGATCCGGTCCTGCACGCTAAGCCTCCGAGCCGCCGGAGCCGTCGACGCCGCGGTTGCCGACGCCGGCGACTCCGTCTCCTCTTTGGCAGGGGCGTCGTTGGTGTCGTCCCTCGAGTTCACGCTGGTGTTGCTTCTTCGCAGCGAAGCGAAGTTGGAAAAAGACTTGGGCTTTGGTGGGTCTGAGAGTTGATCCTGGACCTGGGCCTGAGCTTGGTTGGGCCCATCGTCGTTGTCGATGGACATGTCAGAACTAATTGATGATCGGAGTTCCCTGTCATCGCCACCTGGCCAGTGACTGATAAGGTCCGGTCTTCTTTCGTACAGTGACATATATTTAGTACACGCTTCACTGCACCGCAAAAATTAAAAATATTATAATTAATTAAACAACCACATTACATTAATAATATTCTTATTTTATTCAATATTATACCGTAATTATTAAGAACGAAAACAAAACTTACTACTATTATAATTTTTATTTTTTTATTATTTTTTTATCTTAATTAAGGCTATTTTTAAAGATTCAAGAAAATTACTTACTTCAATTTATGAGCACCGAAACGATTGGCAAAATGTTTGAGATGAGTGATGGTGTGGGGATTGAAACCGGAGGCTGATGCACGAGCACATGCTGTGGTTAGGTCTTGCCTAACTGCACTCAATCTTACATCAATTGCCCTTAGGAGTTCCTTCCTGCACAAGTAACTCGTACCAACAAATCAATCAATTACATATGTAAGAGGAACATGCAAGATGTTGCGTAGGTAGATGAAATTGATGAAATCTTACGTTGTAGCATCTGCCACTGTTATTGCCCCTACTCCATTCCCACCTGCCCAAATTCACCACAATTTTCTAAGATCATCAATCGTTCCACTCATCAAAAACAAAATTGAAGAATATTAGAAGCAAATAAAAATGGTGTTTATTCTTGTTTTCTTTCTAGTCTTTACTTTCCCAGTTGTGTTCACTTTTTAGATGAATTTCATTCCTCATTTCTACTTCTATGGTAGGCGTCAGCATTGAACCCTCAACCCATTTTGACATGCACTTAACAAAGAAGATAAAGCAATTATGTTGGGGCAATTATTACGGGAGCATGTGGCAATTAAGAACTGAGAATGGTTTTTTTTTTTTTTACTTTTTTATATATCCTCTCTGGCCACATTTAATTTCGTTTTTCTATCTACTCTCAGATTTAGAAGAACCACCATCAATATGACATACAGTATAGGCTATCACCGAATTGGGCAATAATTAGACACACTATTACAGACAAGGAAACATTTTAGAAGTGCGCACATATCTATAATCAGTAGCAAGTTCATAAATATGGCCTCAAGATTATATTATAATAATAGTTTCATTTAATGGTAAACAATGTAGAGTGTAAAATACGTCAGCTGCCATTACTGTAACAGTAAAATATGATATGTTCCAAGGAGAAATAATAGTGAAAGAAGTGTGAGATTAAGTAATGAACATTGACAATAACCAAACTTCCATATATGGAAACATGATGACAGCCAATAATATAACTAAAAGTCATAACTGTGCAATAATTTTCAATCGCTTTTGTACAACAAAAGAAGAAACACAACTTTTCTCTCCATGACTACGAGATATTCAGCAGGAAAATGCAGCATAAGTGTCTTAAGAGTTAAGAGTAGTAATTGATAAGACAAATTCATCAGAGTGGTTACTAAGAAGTTCCAAATTGTCTTGAGTTATAGGTCTAATTGCAAAGAGACCTGTTATTTGGTTACATGTCTATTATCAAAGAAAACATACCCTGTGGATCTGAACGCTGATCTCCTGCCCCCTGAAATAAGACATTGCAAATATCAACAAAAGATAGAAAAAAAAAAGTGATTGCTTAGTTCAGTTGTCTGCACCAATCTTGTCTCTGTTGTTACCTGAGAATATATTCTTCGTGCTGCTTCTAATTGGGACATTTCTGCATCATAGGTATTGACCATTTCCAAAACTTCTGGTGTGCTAACAAACCGCACAAACCTGTAAGCACCAAAACCAATCAAATCAAAAAGGTAAACCAAAATGCTCGGAGCATACAATCAAAGGGCAATGTTATTACCTCTCAAGTGTTCCTTTTGTAAACCACGCCTCTGCATTTTTATGTCTATCAATTTCTAGCTTGATTGATGAAGCTGCTAGAGCAACCTGCTCTTCTGCAACCTTTAAATTGGTCAAGAATGGCTTCACCAATCCTGATGCCAGTTTCTCAGTGTTTCCATCACTTGAAACCAGCAACTCACATCTGTCCAATGATAGAAAGAAAAACAAAGAAACACGATTACAAACTCTGATAAGAAAAGCACATCACATTAACAAGAAAATTCCATGGAAAAGGTTGCCCGCACCTTGAACGCCTTGGAGACAATTGGAATACCGCATAATCAAGAAGCGTATCAGACTTCATTTTCCTATATTGAAGGTAGCACTACTCTCGGTCACTCTTCGGATCATTTCACGCAAGCAAATGCAATCTTAACCATCGTTTCCATTTGGAACCAACCATCATCAACAACACTACACACGAGAAATCCCAAAATCAAAATGTAGATTCTGCAGAAGCATGGTTAAAAAAAAGAAAAAGGAAGAGAACTCTTGCAGAATTCCGCGTCAGACGAACAAGTACGTTGAGTGAGTCATTTCCCTATTTGCATTACATTACAAATCTACATTCTCTACCAAGTTCGAAATTGAACAGAATCAAGTCACAACCCAGATGCAGTTAAGGTAAATCCTACTTGTTGCAACCCTCAACAGAACCATTCCACCCCATAGATCCCAACCCATGACTCAAAGTTCAAGCTTTTGCAACAGAACAGAAACCCAAATTTGCCTCAGAAACTATTGGAAATAGATCTGATTCAGCAAAAGACTGAACTTGACTAAAGTTGCATCGATACCAAATAAACCCAAAATCCAATACCAACCAAGCTAAACCCAAAAACTTACTAAAAAAACACAATAATCAAATAAACAACAGGGAGTCAAGCAAGCATTATCAGGGTTACACACAAACAAACACCCATGCTGCAAAATGGAAAACAAAAATGAACAAACCCTAATGAGTTTTTTACATTGAAATTTTGGAGTGAAATGTGGAAGGGGCGTGGAATTGAACGTGAAGTGCAGATACGGAGGTCCGAGATCTTCGATTGCGTGACCCGATCCTCCAATTTAGAGTTCAAAAGGGTACCAGCATTTGGCTCCTTTGTCTTTTATGTTCTTCTTTCTCTCTTCTTCTTGTTCTTCCCTTTTTGTGTCTCACTGTGGAGGAAATGAGCCTCTTTCTTTTTCTTTCTCTTCTCTCATTTTCTTTCTCCTTTTTTTTTGTTTTTTAAATTTAAGTTTTACGAAAACCCCACAATGAAAAAGATGGTTTTTGCTTTACTCATCCTTCATTTCAAATCCCCTCTACTTTCTCTCTCCACACCGTCCCTCTCTCTCAGTAGAAACAGAGAATGACAATGTTCAGACAAAAACAAAAAAACAAAAACTTGTCACATTTGCACTTTGTAAAACGCTCATTAATTAGCAGATAACAAGGATTCAACTCAAAAAAAAAAAAAAAAAAAAAACAACACAAAAAAAAAAAAAAAAAAAAAAAAAAAAAAAAAAAAAAAAAAAAAAAAAACACTGCGCAGTGGTTAATAACGGTGATGATTGACTGCGGCAGACTCCAACGTGACCGAACCTTTTACTTTCAGATAAATTGTTCTTCATTCAACAAATGGTGGTTAACTTTCAAAACGTGATTGTACCCAAAAATTAAAAATTAAAAATTTAAAAACCGAATCATTGGGCAAGAAAAACATTAACCAGGTTTCATTTCCCATGTTTTTTTGTCATTCACTGACTTATAATAAATACAATTATAATGGTTTTTCAAATTTCGTGGCATGCAGTGTTTCATTTTCACCCTTTGATTACTTTATTGTGTCTATGATTGGGGTATTTGAAATTGACGCATCTATTGTATTGGACAAAAGGGACATTTTCGTCATTTTTTATTAATCCGTGGTCAACACTAGTGTACATACACTGTTGTATTGTATTGCTTCAAAGTCTTTACAACATAATAATAATAATAATAATTACGAACACTCATTGTACAGTTATATTTAAATTGAGATTAAATGTTTGTTAGCGAAGTAAATTAAGTTTGGAGAAAACTTATTATCCCTACTGAGTCAATATGCTTATTAAAAAAATAATATTTATAATTTATAATATTCATTGAAGTGTAAAATAATCAGCAGGGTCTTTTTCTAATACGCGTAATTAATCTTTTTATTTGAGATTAACTCGCAGAAACAATCAAAGAAAGAAACATTTTTTTATTCCACCAATCAAATCAAGTGTGTTTTCTAGGGATGTCAACGGGGCGAATATGGTACGGGTAGTAGCTCCCCCGTACCCTACCCGCTGTATAAATATTTGTCCCATACTTATATCCATATCCGTCGGGTATCCGTTATGCGGGTACCTGTCTATTTTTTTCGTATCCGCGGGTATCCACGGGTATCCGCGGTATTTACAAAAATATTTTAAAAAATAAATATTTAACCATAATTAGTGCTTAGATCAACAAGTCCCATTTTTCCGATTGATTCTTGAAAAACAAACAAATAAAAAATCACTACCAATTTATATTGTAGTTTATTTTTGAATAAAATATTAAAGAAATTACTAACTTCATCAATGTCCACCTCTTGTAACATTGTATAAAGTTTCATGTTGTCCAATTTTAATCTAGAAGAGCCTTAAAACATAAGAAGTTCAGTAAAAATTTCTAACAATCACGTAATTAAAATATCTAAGTAAAAATGTTAATTTTATTACCTTCCATGTTGGTCCATAACACATCAATACCTCCACAATATATGGAAGTAATTTACTCATTTATGGGGTAAGAATCTGACCACCATTATTGGATGAAGACTCATAATGTTGTTTACTAATATATATATATATATATATATATATAAGGTAAAGTTTAGCGGGTACGGGTATCCACGGGTAAGGATACTATGATACCCGTACCCGCCCCGTTAACATGCGGGTATCAAAAATACTCATACCCGCGGATAACGGGTATCCATCTTTAATATCCATTTCCTACCTGTTGCGGGTTTTATCCACGGATACCCGTAGGTACGGATTTTTTTGACATCCCTAGTGTTTCCTAACTATTTGATAATTTTGTCGTTTTCAAAATTTACTGGTATTTTCCATTTCACATTCTCTTCTTCTCTTCTGGTCCAACCATATACGTGAACATTAAAATAGTACTTTTACTATTTAAATTTAAATACTTTGCAACAAAAATCAGCTTTAAATTAAAAAACTTTTCAATTTTTCACTTAAATTTAAAAATAATTTATTGATTTGTCAAATAACATAACCAAACCAGCCTGTAAATAATAATAAAAATCGTAATAAACCAAAGTCGTATTTTGAGGGCCTAAAAAAGTAGTTGAAAAGAAAAAAAATATATTATTAATGACTTATTATAATTTCCATTCGAACCCACCATTGGTGAGCTTGCATATTGCATATTTGAAATTTGTTAACTCATCACATTTTTCATGTTAATTATCAAATAATTAAAACTATGTCTAACATTCATTATAATGAATCGTGTACGTAAATCACGGTTGAAACATTAAGCATGACTTAATAATTTCTTGGTTTCAAATTATGGTCAAAGTGTTTGATTTGATGTGTATAATTTCGAAATGATGTGTGTTATAAGTTTGTGGTATGGTGGAAAAAAAAACATTATACTAAAAAAAAATTACTTGTATTTGAAGATTGAATTGAGAAAGGGACATTTCTTAAGCAACACTTATCTCTAAAGAAAATTGGGAAATTGAAAATTGAAAACCGAAATTGTGGATTGGAGAATAAGTGGCATGTAATTTTGTCTTATTGATTTGGTTTTGTAACGAATTTGTGTCCCCAATCACAAGGCAACGAGTTTCATCTTAATTTTTGTCACCAAATTGAAATCATAAATTTCATAGGAAAGTTGAAGTTGAATGAAAGGTACCCAATAATTGTAAATCACAAACCCTAGAAGCCACCATGTGGGGATTCCATCACCAATACTTGTCATTCATTTGTTACTATTACAAGATACAAGGTAGAAGGGAACAATTTACTATATAAAACAAAACAAGAATGAGGAAGATGAATACAAAGGATCAATGTGAATGAAAGAAAATTGAGTAATAGACAAAGTTCAAGAAAAATATATTTAGACAGTATAAAAGTGAGTTAAAAGAAATATATAAATCATATAAAATTTATTTATTTTTTGTATTTTCTTTTGGTATACAAGTTAAGGTATAACGATTTAAATGAATCTTCTTTATTTGATCTTCAAACATTTTTAAAAAATAAGATCTATTGGAAGTTTCACATCGATTAGAGATAAGACAAATTTTACTTTTAACAAGATCAGGAGGAAACTTTATTTTAGAGTGAGAAATAAACAAAATATTTATATTTCAAAACAATTAAGATAAAAGATACTTCTTATATTGCATAAAGTTTATTTGCCTATGAAAGGTATTTAATTTTGTTTCTCTTGAAGTCGTTTAAGAATACTATTATTTCAAATTTAGTTGCTTTTTCAAAAGAAAAGAAAATCAAAATAAAACAAAATTTTTAGTGAATTAAAATTAGTTTATATGTGCAATGTAAATAAAGAAATAGTATATAACTTATTCTATTTTACTAGTTTTTTTTTCTTGTCATTCTCTATACAGAAACACGTGTTTTTTACTTAGGTTATTATGATAATGAAGTTATTTTCTAACTATCTTTATCGTGTTAATATTACTGCATATTAATCTTTGTTAAAATTAAAAAAATTTATCGACTAAACCTCCCCAAAAACATATTTGCGATAAGAATTTTTTTTTTTAATTTGAAAAATAAATAGGAATCTGAAATTAATGACAGTGTTAATGGGTCTGTTTTTTCCTATCTTTAGTAATTTTATATTCAAATTATCAAATAAATAAGTTACTGATAAAAAAAAGTCTTCATCAATTTTTTTAGAAAATCATCTGAAAAATATTCTCACGGTTTCATTCTAATAAATAGTTATATGTAACAATATATAAAGAGATATATTTTTTATATTTATAATTCATATTTCTACTTTTATCTTTATTTATTATTTTAAAAAACTCTTCTTATTTTAAAAATCAACATATTACATATTTTAACTTTTTTTGGAAATTAAGTACAGCTTATTATTATTAATAATTAATCTTCATTAATAGTTTTTATAATTGTATGGAAGTAGGTTTTATAGAAGAAGAAATTAATTAAGCAGAAGTATTGGGTAGAAAAAAAGGAAAAGAAGAGTGTGATAGTGATGGTGTTATTCCACCAATAGTAACTACTTTCCTATTTGGGACCACCATTTTTCTTCACTAATAAACTCAAACTCATAACATTTTTGGAAAATATATTACTCACTTCTCTCTCAAAACTACTAATTTCAATAATTTTCAAAAATAAAAAATTTACACATAACCATTATTTCAGAATTCAAACTCTTGCACTTTTACCTTCTCGTCATAACTTATGGAAATTAAAACTTATTTTAATGTTATAGATGGATTGCTAATTCAATGATGAAAATCTATTAAAATGAATTTTCATTCACAATCGGTGTTGTTAATTATATTTTAGAAAAAAGTTTAATTAGTAATTTATTTTGTATATTTAGAATTTTGATTTATTTTAATTTTTTTTATTTATTCAATTAAATTTTTCTTTTTTTAAAAGGACTCAACCAAGCTTTTATTTTTTGTAAAAGAAATAAAAAAACTCAATATGATTCTCTCAACAAATTGATAAATAAGATTTTTCCGAAGTATCATATATCAAAATCTGAATCAATTTTAATTAAAAGGGTCACTATCAAAATCAAATATTATAAAATAGAAAATAACATGACAAATCTAAATTTTTATTTTTAAATGATTATATTTTTAAATGATGTTACCGTCAATTTAACAAAAAATTATATTGAATCTCTTATAAAAATAAAAAACAATTATAAAAACCAAAATACATAAAAGATCTACAAAAAATTAACTAATTTACTAGTTAAACCTCACATGAATGTTTGTGACTGTTTTGGTTTCTTCACAATAGTCATAATAATTGGCCTTTATGTTAGGATATTTAATATTGATATGTAATGTGTTTCTCATTAAAATAAAACCTGATAAGTAGATAATGTTTAATTATGTTTTTATCTTTGAAATTTAAGGTAGTTCTCTTTTTTTTTTCTCTAAAATTGAAAATGACTTTGTTAGTCTCGCATTTTTTTTTAAATTGTAGTTTATAAACGTTAAATTCAAAATTTAAGCAGTTTTAAACCCTAAAACTTGAATCCAAAACTTTAAATTTTGAATCCTACAGCTTTAAAACTTTTTTTAAAAAAATTTTCAAATTTAATGTTTGGGAATTAAAATATTTATTTTTTAAATTTGAGGGAGTAAAACTGGAACCATTATAAATTTTAGAAATCAATAGGTTGAGGATGAAATATAAGACTTAGGTTGTTCTATATGCGTTTTATCCTATCAATACAGATAATATTGAAGTATTATTCTTTCTAAATGGGCTCCTATTTCAGTTTAAATCAGTATTATTTTTTTTTCGTTCGATTTTAAATATATAACTATATTAAGTTCTAAAAAACTTTGTAAATTATATCAATTTTGTCCTATTAAAGTATTAGAAGATATATAATCACGCTAAATGCTAAAAAAAGTAACGTACCAATTCTATCAATAAGATGCTTGTGCCATCTGATCTTAAATATTGTTTTTAACGAAGCAAAATAAACCGACTTTGATTTTTATAAAAAAAAATAATAGTAAAGTTTTAGTTATCTTATTTTCTTTTTGAGGTGATTTTAATTTTCAAATGAATAATGTATTAAATATAATAATTAATTAACTGTAAGGATATTATCTCAATAAAGTTGAGAGCTTGGAATGAAATTTATTTGGATCCAGATTGTGGCGTATCAAGTTGCTCACTTTGTCATGAGCACTGTGCTACAAATTATGTGACTTGCTATTTCAATAATAAGGAAAAATATTTTTTATTATTAAATTTTGACAATTTTTTCTTATAATTTTAAGGTACATCTTTCAAGTAGTTTTTGTTCTTTTGTTTTTTTATTTTTAATATTTTAAAACTATTTAAAAATGATAAGAGAAAGTTATTAAAATTTAGTAGTCAAACTAAAAGACACTTCTCTTTTAATTTGAGGTGTGAGAAAAGAATTTTTTTTTTTCAATTAGAAATACAGTTTTACTTTAGTAACATAAAAGTTGAAACTTTTAAAATTGACTCCAATTTTCAAAGATCAAAGAAGAATATAAAGGAAGTGCATAATTTAATTTGATGTTGTTAAGTTATCTGTGTTCCTTATATGCGGATAGATACGAAGATGTACTTTATTTGGAGACAGATATTGAAACTTGCATCATTGATAAAGACTTGAAGGATTTTATACAACAAAGTACTTGACCAAGACAAGTTATTTGAATTTATCTACTCAATCAAAAACCATACACTCTCAGCCAAGGTAATCAAAAACCAGTATGCAGAAATGCTGTCAGAGAGGAAATCAATCTTAAATATAGACTCTATCAAGTACCTCTCTCTCTCTCTCTCTCTCTATTTTTAATATACGAGGGAAGTGGCAATCAGTGCCTACATTTTGTTCTGTAAATAGCAATGGAAAACAACTAAAACTTCACCAAACATGTTATCTTTTTTGTTTGTTGGTCTTATGAACCCACCAGAATCCAATGCTTTAAATATGAGCTTTAATGATATCATTATTTGAACTCGAGTCATTTGAACATTTTTTTTTACTTATTTTTTAGTCAATTGATTGCAGACCGATTCAGTAGTACAATTTCGATCTACCTAACATTCAGCATTTCTCTAGATATAAGCACTTATGGTTAAATATAATATACTGGGCACTTCGAGGAACTGATATGATATGATTGTAAGACTTAAGTTGTAAGAATCTGTTAGTGCCGTGTTGAATTTCAAGGTCATGTCTGAGACCATAATCACTTCTTCAATGCACTGTGTATAGGAGCAACACAGTTTCAACAACAAAATAAATTGAAGAAAAGGGATTTGAACTCGAGTAAATTTATAACCTTTTGTTTACAAAAAAAGTATCAATAGAAATTGTTTTATAACTCACATCTTAACAACTTCATTTATTTACTATATCTTAAACAATTCGAACTTTATGTTTTTATAAAGTGCATTTTAAAGTGGTGTCTCACTTTAAATTAGACAAACTCCATCATTGTAAAAGATGTCTGCTGTGCACTCATTTGATAAGGCAGATAATGTCTGTGTGCTATAGACTTTTTAAAGAAACGTCTCTTCAGATGGTGATCGATCAACCTAATAGATATATCAGTGTCTCCAGGGAAGAACAGAAACAGCTCAGGAATTCATCTAATAATAAAGTTCAAGCTATTGCAGGAAATTAAAAATGCACTAAATTGGTATCCATGAGGTTGCATATCCAGTATGTACAAACAATAGTTGATGCTAGAACTACGAATAATGAATGATGATATGATGCCTGATACTAATATAACCCAGAACGGTGTTACACATTATGAGAACTGATACATCCTGCTGCAAAGAGATTATTAGATTATTCACTACTCAGCACATACTCCTGCAATTTTTCTTGCTCTGTTTTAGGGTGCAGCAATCCGCTTAAGTTAACTGTAACAATTAAGGGATAAATAATAATAAAAACTAAACTCATACACCACAGGCTAATGCAATTCAATTCTAACCTTAACCTTAACTTTAAGCTTAACCTAATTATCCCTCACTCATTCTCACATTCACTCACTATCACTATTATTGTTATGATTGTTGTTATTGTTATTGATGGTGGTGGTGCTATGGTGATTGTTGCTAGGGTTAGCACCTTTTCTTCCAAGCTTGAGTTGCGAAATCTCCAGTTGTGTCTTCATGAAAAACTGCATCCTCTGCAACTCCAAATCCTTCGCGAACTTCATCCTCTGCTTCTCCATCTCCACCACCTGCTGCAGCTTCGAGCTCTCCGCGTGTTCATAAGCCTCGCCAAATTTCAGAATCGCCTGCGTCAGTTCCCTCACCGCGCTTCCCCAACCCTTCGCCCTCCGTCTTCCTTCGCTTCCTTTCCCTGCGTTCGAACTCATCACCCGCGGCCTCTTCCGCTCGAAACTCTCCGGGGGGAAACTGTCGCTCGAAGCTGGCGACGACGCGCCACGCTCGTCCGAATCTGATTCCAACGGCGGACCGCGGCGCCGGAACTGAATCTTCTGGTTCTTCAACGGAACCGGCTGCGGTTGTTGTTGCTGCGCCGGCCTTTGAGGACGGTGATACTGATTCACGACGTCGCGAACGCCGACCGGAATCCCTAACGGCACTTTCTGCGACTGTAAAATACTGTTGCCGGCAGCGCTGGTGCCGACGGCACCGGAGGAGCCTCCGGCGCCGGGGATCTTGGCGCTCGGACCGATTAATTTGTCCAAACGGTCGAAGAACGGCCACTTGCTGGTGGCGCCGGCGGCGATCTTAGCCTTCTCCGATTTGTACTTCTTCTTTACGGTGTCGATCCGGTTTTTGCACTGAATATCTGTCTTCGGCGCCTTCGTGTAATCCTCTCTGCCGCTCACGATATCCGCCACCTCCTTCCAGTGCTTCTGTTTCAGATTTCCTCTGCTCAGTTCCAGATACCTCTCTCCCCACGCGTCGATCAGTACCGCCGTCGCGCCTTCGCTCCAGCAATCCTCCCTCCCTCCACCGCCGCCTCCTCCTCCGCCACCGTTCCCCTTCACCGGCTGCTGAATTGGAAGCGCTAATGCCAAACTGTTTGCCGGCGCTGGCGCCGCGACCGTTACCGTTATCCGTCCGTTCGCCCGCGGAGAAGACACCGGGGATCCGCTCGCCGGCGACGGATGCGACTGGATCTCTTCCTCGTCGTCCATATCCTCCTCGCCGCCGATCTACCGTAGAGAGAGAAAGCGAAGTTAG
>Ga0214545_1007018_pt1 | contig 19174 bp, 10 predicted proteins | sample CNSS4metaG_FD_160064 | JGI IMG/M metagenome (GOLD analysis project Ga0214545, IMG submission 160064) | Root nodule microbial communities from cowpea collected in UCLA plant growth center, Los Angeles, California, USA - CNSS4 | ecosystem: Host-associated > Plants > Roots > Nodule | place: USA...
TGGACTTATTTTGTAACTTTGAATATTTCAAAATCACACTATTAATTGACCAAAAATAAATTCCAGCTGCATTAACAAACGTTAGAATATCCAATAATATTTTATGCAACTAAAATCAATTTTTACGTCACTTTTACCAAACTTACTCAATAAATCCAATAATCACAAATCCTAATTAAATCAATCTTTAAGCACAGAAAATTCAATTAAATCCCCAAATTTAAATATTAAATGAGGGCAAAAATTTGAACTCATCAGTAAGATATTTTAAAAGATATTTTAGGTATTTAAAGAAGATTATTTTAGTTTATTGTTAGGAAAAGATATGTTGGTTGTGATTTGGTAGTTATCTTGTAGAGGTATTATTTTACAACAATTGATTAAGTAAATCTTCTAGCAACTAATTATGTAAATCTTCTAAAGTTGTAACTGATTCACCTATAAATAAGAACTTTACTCTCATGGTCAAGGAACGAATTTATTTTGATCTAAATGAGATATTAATTAAGGTTAAAATACTTCTTTTCTTTTTGTTTTCGGTTGAAGGTTATTTTACACCTTTTATGAGCAGAACAATTATTATAACCAGTAGTCAACGAATCCATACCAATAAATACCACTAAAAAATTATCATATAGCTAAATTGCAACAGAAAGAAAATACATTCAAAACAGATGCTAACCTGTTCTTGTGTTCAATATACCATCCAATACCAATTTCTCCTCATGCATCCTCCACAACCTTCCTCTTCCAGCATCCATAACTACCTACCCGACGATTGTTATGTGAATGTTTGCAATAAATTTTAAATACCTGTAACCTAATTTATAAACATATGGGCTTTCCTGAATGCACCCACCTATTTCTCTTTACACCACTATTATATCAAACAAAATTTCATATTCCTAACCAACCATGATAATTGTTTAATATATCTAAATCCAATCGTTTCATGTAACTATATTTCAGAAATTTAATATATTATAATTATTGTATTAAATTAGTATGTTAAATGATATTTATTTTATTCAATTGTTATCATCCACATTTATTATAAAAATTAAATTTCTAAATATAATAAATAAAATTTCTATATATTGTAACGTAAATTTCGATAAATAAATCCCTTTCATTTTTACTATATTATTATATTTCATATTTGTTAAAATTTAGAATTCAACCTTTTTAACGGTATTTAACTTTATTTTTATATTATCAATCCCTTTCTATTAAATATTAATATATAAACAAAATATTACTATATAAACAAATAATTCATACCAATATAATAATAATTATATTAAATATTATAATCTAAACTATACGAAAACAAACACCTCTAGAAAATACCAAAATACTCTATCTCCAATCATTGACACCTATCCATTTTACATGTTTTTTCTTCAATTATCCTTGTTTTAAAGATGTTTTCTCAGTCTCTATCAATTTCCTTTTCGTTTGAGCATTTGAGTTAAATAGTCATTTTAATTTTCCCGCTTCCGAGATTTGTGGAAGGAGAGAATACTCTGAGTTGAGTTGATGGATCCATTAATAAACCTTACGTTAGTTGTATATGTGTACCAACTTTTGAGCGGCAACTTTTATTTTGAAATACCAATATTTTAAATGATCCTGATGGAATAATTGAGGGAAAAATCAAACCTTTCTCGGCAGTTATCCCACCAACATGAAGTTTGTCATTTCTATAATCCATAGCTCTCAGATCCCACTTTCCGACACTGAAGAAATAATTGAACTTCATACAAGCATGTGAAAATCCTTCTTGGTGGAGCAACCATAATGGGTTTTCTTCTTGTTAGTTTTATTTTATTTATAGTTTTTTTAGGTTTTTATTTCCTATTTAAACCTATTTCATGGTTTTTTAGGTTTTCTTTGAAAAAGTTCTACCTATAAGAAAGAGTTATGAAATCTAACGAGGACGAAGTCAATAGGGACGGGTGTCGGTTTCAGTGATAATGGTGCTAGCTCAATTTTTGTGTAAAGGGTATTTCTTTTTAGAATACGTTATCTATTTTAGAGTTTTTTAATGTTTTGAATTTTTTCCTCTATTCTTTCCCCTTTTTTTGTTCCATTGAAGGTTTGTTTAGATTTAAGGTTTTTTTTTTAAACTTTCTTTTCGTTTAAACCTTTTTTATACTTTCTTTTTAAGGTAGTGGGTTCAACCCTTCTCAGTTTCTTCTTCTTCTTCTTCAATTTTTTCTTTTTTGCTTCCCTCCGCCATTCCATTGTGCCTCTCTCAACCCCGCTTAATCTCAACCTCTGCCACATTTAAACAACAAAGTTTTTCATTTCCTTCTGTCAAAGGAAGTAGAAAGTTTCCAACTTTACCATTTTCATCCACCAAAAGGTTCCTTGTCAAAGTTGTTGAGTACAAATTCCCCAACCCAATTCCGGAATTCGCAGATGTCGTGAGTTGTCTCTTCCATTTTTGGCTTCTCTTCTCTGTATTTGTTAACTAATAAATTAACTTCATTTTCCAATTTCTTTCTATTCTTGTTTGTATGTTTTTCGGGAGACGGAAAAATTCAAAAGCCACCTTCTCCAAAAGCTTACAAAGAAGGATATATATGGAGAATCCGTTGAGGAAGTTGTAGGAATTTGAACCGAGGTTCGTTGGTTTCTTGCTTCATGTCCCCTACTAACCCCTTTTCCTTTAGTTAATTTGGTTGTCCTCATTTTTTTTATTCACTCTTTTTTAAGTTGAGTTACTATAATTTTACTTCCTTCAAATATTATAGTTTTTAGCTTGGACTTTTCATAATGATTGTAGGCATCGCAGGATATTATAGACAACTTAGTTATTGAACAAGTTGTCTCTCTTAAAATTGCAAGAGAAAACTACAAAGTTGGCCCTTGATAATACATGTGAAAAAATGGACGAGTTATAAAGGAATGTCGTCACTCTAGAAGAAAAACTCAAAGAAGAAAGGTAAATTTGGATTATAGGGTACTTTAATTGTTTCTTTATTGTTGAATTCGTATTCTGATTTTCCTATACAATTTGTTGTAACATTTTTCTGAATATTTGAATACCATTGGCTATATTTATATACTAGTTTCTTGGCTGACTCTATATTTATATAACATTTATATACCATTTGATACGCACTTGCAGTCATTTAATAAATTCCAGATGTTTTGATAAGCAATGACAAGGAGGATATTGATTGTCTGACCAGAACCTGTCATGATGACATTGGCGGTGAAAGGAAAAGGCATGGTGTAAACAGCATCAGTAGCTTACTCATTCATTTATATTTCACTTTCTGTAATTTCTAAAATAAATAGCATACTCATTTACTTATTGGTCCAATAGCATCATAACTATAAATATAAAAAATATATTATTTCTTCTAAATTTTGAGATACAGCAAAGAAAGTTTTGTTCTTTACTCGATCAAGAGAACATAAAATTAGAATTTTTGTGGTGATATTTTCTGATTTGATTTCAGGAGTTTGAGATCAAACTAAATGTAAGAGTTTACGTTTGTGTGTAACACCGAAGAAAAAAAGTAGGAATAAATACAATAATTATCTTTCGGTGCATTATGTAAATGTGAATAATTTTTTTTTTTTTTTATTCTTTTAGTCGTACCAAATTAGATTGTATAGTTGAGTAGTTTATTGTACCATAAACTTTTATTATGGAGTGAAATATAATTTATTACATTGAATCTTAAAGATTTTATTTAAATTGTATATTATATATGTTTTTTATTTTAACATTTCATATATCAAATCAAATATATTTTTTTTAGGGTACCATTTTTTCCTTTTACTAGGTCTCATACACACATTTAACTTTTTTTTGTCTGTCGTTTGTATATTTTTCACAATATTCTTATTGTAATTTAGGTGGAGATATTAAAAATTTTCATCATAAATATAATGTCAAATTTATGTGTAGATACTTAAAATCCTATTATAAGTATTTAGAGATATATTTGATTTGTTTTTCTTTGTTAAATACAAAAAATATGTCAATTAATTTATATTTGTAATTTGGCAAAGAATTTTTTTTGAAATAGAAGATGATAACCTAAGATCAACAAATGTTAGCAATAATACAGTTAGAAAAACTAAAGTTTTGATATGTGAAGTTTATATTTCGTAGTTGTTTTTTTATTGTAAAATCGTACTTTATTTACCTTATGACAAGAATAACACGTATATAATCATATTTAAAGTTATATTTGCAAAATATATTATGTTGAAAGAATTATGATTAAATTTAGAAATAATTTATTATTTTTTACATTCAAACTTATTTATTAAAGATGCAAAGGAGACTATCAGCATTTAATCTACTTATAAAAGTGCAACAATTTTTTTCATAAAATCAAAATTTGAAACAAAACATAATTTTAATTTTAAATAACCATAAACATTCAACATAAATTTAGAAAACATGGATTTAAAGTACACTAATACAATTCAATTATTAAAAATTAAAGTTATAACACTTAATGTCTAAATTGATAACAATATCTACATTATCTACATGTATTTTTGTTAAAAATTTTAACACCAATTTCATATTATTATAAATTAATTATTAGATTACAATCTACAATATCTTAGCATTTTCCTTTTAAGTGTATTGTTAAGGCCTCCATGGTACTTTTTCTTTTAGAATAAAGTTTAACTTCTTTTTTTCTTTAATTTAATACACCAAAACTTTTTCTAATAAATATTTATTTTTCTTTTAAGTTGTCTGTATCTACATTCTATTTAAAATTTTTAACATGAACATAATGTTGTATTTATATAAAATATTGAGCAAAGTGATAAGTTTAATTTCAACTTAAAACTATATTTTATAACTAAATGTAACAAAATATAAAATATTTATGCTATCTCAATTTTGATTTTTTAATTTACAATAATAACTATTTTTAACGTTGAAAGATATTTTTTAAAACGATAATATTTTCTGAAAATTAATTTAAATAAAAAACATATAAAGTCATAAAATTATCAAAATTATTGATTCGAGAATTTTTTCTTTTCAAATATAGATTTAGACAGAATACAGACTTAAATGAGTATGACTTAAATGTCAGCGGACTTAAACCTTAAACGAATGTTTACTGTATATCAATTTTATAATTTAAATAAAATCATAACCATTTTTTTAATTTTAATCATTCAATAATGGTTATAATAATATTTCTGATTCCACGTGTCATATCTTTCGATATATTTTTGTCTGTTGATATGTGCATGTGTTTCTATTTACAAATTTTAACATTAACGTGCTATTTTTATTTTAGTTTGAAAGAGAGCCTACATAGGCACTTTATTTTAATATGAACACCATTAATAAATTATTACATCAATTCTATACTTTAATACAAACAAAATTATATCCTAATATTATTGGGTAATCTTAATATTACCATTTAAACAAAAAAATAAATTGTGTGTATGCATCAAAAATGAGCTATTATAAATTAAATATCTACATTGATAACAACACCTGCATGTGTTTTTGTTTAAAAATTTTAACATCAATTCATGTTACTGTAATTTTTTTTTAATATGGACCATATCTCACAATCTGTTTGCATTTTTTTTTCTTTAAGTTCATTGTTCATGTGTGGACAATAGTCTTGTATTAGACCAAAGTTCACACTATACTTACATTTTATTTATTTCATAATTCAAAAAAAAAAAAAACATGTGCCTACACATTAAATAATTAACTCGGAGTCAATGTCTACATTGATAACAATATCTTATGTATTTTGTTTTTTTTTTAATTTTTAATAAAATTACATTTCACAATATATTTACACTTTATTCATATTTGCATGTTTCTTTTTATTTAAAATCATTTAAGTTTAACCTCATTTTTTTTTTCCATATGCCAATATCTTTTAATATTATTTTTCTATTAAACGGCCTATCTTCTGTTTAAAATTTCAACATTAACTTATACGTACTCTTAATTAATTCATTATAAAAAATAATAGTAATCAATGATTTAATTTTTATTTTATTATTTAAATATAATATTTTTAAATATAATAATATAAATAAATAATTCATTGAAATATAATAATAACAATACTAATTTTTTAATCTAAATTATAAAAATACAACCCGTGCATAGTTAAATATTATAAATTCAATGTCTAGATTGATAGCAACACTTGCATGCATTTTTGTTTAAAAATTTTAACATTAATTTCATGCTACTCTAACTTTTGTAATAGGGACCATATCTCCCAATATGTTTGCATTTTTTTATTTTTCTTTAAGTTGATCATTTATGTGTGGACAATACTTTTGTACGAGACCAAAGTTCACAATATACCTATATTTTATTTTAACAATGATATATATATATATGAATTTCATTTTAATATAATATATAACTAATCACTCTAACCATAATTTCATCCAATAACAATATTGTTTTATTACAAATCACTAATAAATTATTATGTATATTTTATAATTTAATACAAATAAATTCACACCCTAATTTCATAATTCAAAAAAAAAAATGTGTACACATCAAATAATCATCTGATAGTCAATGTCTACATTGATAACATTATCTTTTTTTTTTTTTTTTTTTTTTAATTTTAACCTTAAATTCATGTTAAATTTTTAATAAGATTACATTTCACAATATTTTTTCACTTTATTCATATTTGCATGTCACATTTTATTTAAAACAATTTAATTTTAACTTCATATTTTTCCTAAAGGTCAATACCTTTTAATATTATTTTTCTTTTAAACTCATTGTATCTAGGTGAACTTTTATTTAAAATTTTAACATTAATTTCTACATACTCTTAGTTAATTCATTATAAAAAATACTAATAATTAATTATTTAATTTTTATTTTATTATTTAAATATTATATATGTAATTATAAAATAAAATATAATGATACAGATTGATAATTTTTTCAAATATAATCAATGCAATATTAATTTTCTTAATGTAAATTATAAAAATTAAAGACTCGTGCGTTTTGGGCTTTATTATAGGGTTATGGCCCATGTATTGGCTTGTCCTTTAAATTTCAATTTGATTGCTGTTGAACTTTGTATCTGGTTTTGTTTTGGCATCGTTGTGTGCCTTGAATATTGTAAGGAGTAGTGATTATATTCCAGGACTGCGCTATTATGTTATCCGGTGTGAAGTTTCCTTTAATCAGGATTATTGATTAAATGGGACGTTACAATAGTCACTATTGTAAATAAAATATTATAATTGGTCATTATATTGGTCACTAATAGGGATGGCAACGAGCGAGACGGGGCGGGGACGAGTTTCACTATCCCATCCCCATCCCCGTAAAAATTATTCATCCCCATCCCATACCCAAACTCAACGGGTATTAAACTTTTGTCTTATCCCCATCCCCATCGGGTAACGGGTGTAATCTCGTACCCATACCCATACCCCATTTTCTTACTACTTTAATATTAATTTTAGTTAATTTTTATAAAATATTACGGTAAAGGAAACATAATATTATTAAATATTTAATATTAGGAGTATGGTTGTTTCTTCGATATCAAACACTTTGAAATAAATTATAATTGTTTACATTTTAGATTATAATACTAAATAAAATTTGATGAGAACCAAAACATTTATTAAATTTGAAAATATTAATGAAACCTAATTGATAAATTTTAAAAATATTTTTTTAAAAATATAAAAGGAAAAAAATATTTTTAAAAAAATATAAAAGGAAAAAAATATTTAAATTAAAATATATTTTAAATGTTTGTTTACTTCAATTTTTTAAATTATAATGAATCTATTTTTTATACACTAATAAAAGTTATAATACATCACTTGATCAAAATGACGCAAAGAACAAATAATAAACATAATAATAAAATTTTAACATAGATATTGTATCTTTTGAACCACAATATATGTTGGATGGTGGTAAAAAAATATTCATGGCAATTACATTAAATTTTTATATTGTAGTAAATAAAAATTATTTATACAACTATAATGAAAAAATTAAAGTATGATTGTAATGAGTTTGAAAATAAAAAATAATTAGATAAAATTTATCGAAATAGTATTCTACATGATGAAAATAAACAAAAAATAAAAATATTAAAAAATGTGTGTCTTATAAACAATTTGGAGACTATTGGAAGGAATCACACAAAGAAAAACAAATATATAATTAATGGTATGATAAGATGAAAAATATCTTAGAGATCTAAGAAAACTTTTCAAATATCAACATATATACTCAATGGTTGATAAAATAAATGACGCAAAAAATAAATAATAAACATAATAAAAGTTTATCATAGATCTTGTATCTTTTAAACTCCAATATATGTTAGATGGTGATAAAAAAATATTCATGGCAATTACATTAAATTTTTATATTGTAGTAAATAAAAATTATTTATACAATTATAGTGAAAAAAATATTTTTAAAAAAATATAAAAGGAAAAAAAATATTTAAATTAAAATATATTTTAAATGTTTGTTTATTTCAATTTTTTAAATTATAATGAATCTATTTTTTATACACTAATAAAAGTTATAATACATCACTTCATTAAAATGACGCAAAAAATAAATAATAAACATAATAATAAAATTTTAATATAGATCTTGTATCTTTTGAATCACAATATATGTTGGATGGTGGTAAAAGAATATTCATGGCAATTACATTAAATTTTTATATTGTAGTAAATAAAAATTATTTATACAACTATAATGAAAAAATTAAAGTATGATTTTAATGAGTTAGAAAATAAAAAATAATTAGATAAAATTTATCGAAATAATATTCTACATGATGAAAATAAACAAAAATAAAAATATTAAAAAATTAACAAGTGTGTGTCTTATAAACAATTTGGAGACTATTGGAAGGAATTGCACAAAGAAAAATAAATGTATAATTAAGGGTATGATAAGACGAAAAATATCTTAGAGATCTAAGAAAACTTTTTAAATATCAACATATATACTCAATGGTTGAGAAATAACAAAAATTGTTTTAGCGAAATAAAAGAGTTCTTCAAATGAAAACAAAAATTAATAATAATAAGTAAAGAATTTTTTTTCTTCTATATTACCTAGTAAATGAAATGTTTATCCTATTAAACACTTACATTGAGAGTATTAAACATTCTCATGTGAAAGGAAAATATACAATAAATAAAAATATTAAAAAATAATAGAAATATTCAAATGTTAGACATAATTTTTTTTTAATTGACATACATCATTTTAACATAATTACATAAAGGTTATGATAAGATAAAAAATATATTGAAGCGAACGAGTTTCATGACAAACCAAATATTTAGAAGAAATAAAAAATAGAAAGAATATATATATATATATATAGCGTCACTTAATTAATTGTGAATATTTTAATAATTTAAAGGAGGATGGAGATATGGCGGGGACGGGTATTATGGCGGGGATATATTCATCCCCATCCCCATACCCAATCGAAAAAATCGGGGATTCCCCATACTCATACCCATACCCATACCCAGTCAATGCGGGGATTCTCGTCAAAATGGGGACGAGTTCGGGCAATACCCACGGAAACGGGTTTATTTGCCATCTCTAGTCACTAATTAAGTAGAGACCAATTTAAAAACTAATTTATTTTGATACCCAAACCCTAGGTATCTAATTTTCAGTGACCTATTTTCTTTGGTAGCCAAAATTATGATAGTTAATTTTAAGGACCAATTTAGTAATCAATTATAATTTTTTATTCATAATAGTGACGATTTTAGTAACTAATAAAATTTAGTTTTGTAAGTAGTCATTGTGATTACTAATAATTACTAGTCACTATAAAAAAAAATTGTAGTGCAATATTATAGTTTTAGTCAACATTTAAAATTGTTTAAATCTTTTTCTCTACTTATTAATTTTATTAAATAATCGATCAACATTAATAATATCATTAATTACTATTATTAATACCATGAATTAATAATATTATTTATTATTAATATCATTACTTTATTATTAATAAGTAATTAATAATTAACAATAAATATTGCTACTATTAATAATATTATTATCTTTCTCTTAATAATTAACAAAAAAAAAAGTGTAGACTGTTATGAATTAATGATTGTCCATTGATTTGATACATTTACTTATATTTACTTATATGATTCTTTACTCTTTATGGTCATTATTTATATTAACTAAGTTGATTTGTTTCCTTTATGGATTACATATTGTATCTATAGATAGGACTTCCTATCAATAATAATACACAAATGAGTTGCTTCTTATTCTCTATTCTCTATTGTTTCTTCTCTATTATCTATTATTCTCTCTATTATTCACTTTATTTCATAACATAGACAACATTCGAAAAATGATAATAATTACGCATTTAATTCCAAGTTTCCAAAATCTCTTAAATATTTCTATTCTTCGTATTATGTTTATGTTACATATGTGTTTCTATGTCATGATTTTATCTTTTGTTTTTTAAAATCATGTGTCACAACTAAAAAAAAGTAAAAAAAAAAAACAAATCAAAACAAATACAAAATCCAAACTTTAACAAATAAATAAAAATATATATATATCTAATTTAGTATATAAATATGGTATTTATATTTATCAAAATTAATTATCTTATTAAAATTATTTGTTTTGTATAAAATTATACATAAATTCAAACATGTCAATAAATAAATAGTATATATGTATATATATAAAAAATTCTATTTAAGTTATAGATATATGAATTGATTTTCATCTATTTTTTTTAATTTTTTAAATTATTATAGAATCACTTACTTATTACAAAATATAGGAAAAAGAAAAACAGATAAATTACATTTTTATAATGATTTTAAAAAATATGATACAATTTGAAATTTAAGGAAAAAAAGAAGAAGTGATAATTTCTTTTTAATTAAGATTTATACGGAAAACCATACAAAAAACTTCAAATTTAAGATATATAGAAACAAACTTTAAATTTAAAATTCAAAATTCAAAATAACAAACTGATAAAAATACGATATCAAAGTTTGAATTCAAGATTCAACATCCAAACAACTATAAAATATTAAAGCCATTTTAATGAATTTTTTAATGTTTTTAAATAATTTTTACATATTTTCCACCTTTCATAAAAGTTTAAACAATAATTTAAAAAATAATTTGATAACTTAGATTATGAAAGTTTAAACAATAATTTAAAAAGTAATTTTGATAACTTAGACATCTGTATGTCATTACAAAATAAAAATTATAAATTCTTAAAATTTTTAAAAGTATAAAAATCATTAATGATTTCAATTTCAATATTGTTTTCTAAAATTAAGATACATATCATCAAATTTGAATTCAGATTTCTAAAATTAAGATATATATCGTTAAATTTGAATTCAGAATAAATGGTAATAAAGTTTGATTTTAAAATTTAAAATTGTAAAAAAATATAAAAAATTGATAATAAAGTTTAAAGTTGAAATTTAAAATCCAAAAAAAGAAACTGAGAAAACAATTCCAATATAGGAGTTTATCAAAACGTTTAATGTTTATATTTTTGCACAATCTACTCTTTATATTTTTCTATATGGTCTACATCAAGTAGTTTTAGATTGTTTATTATTTATATATATTTTGTATCTTTAAAGAATCTACTATTTACATTTTTATGCACAATCTATCATTTGTAATTTTATATCTCCACAATTTTTGCATGGTTTAAACTTTATTTTTTATAAATTCTACTCAACTATTTGTTCATCATTTTCATTATTAAGAAATATACTATTGTATTTTTAAACATTGTTTAATCAATATTTCATTTGAATTTAAATTTGATTTCTTAATTATAAATATATATATATACATATATATATATATATATATATATATATATATATATATATATATATATAATTTAAATACATTTTCATCATAAAATCAATTAAAATTTTATTATTAATTTTATAAAATAAAATACTTATATTAAATTTAATTATACTTTTATAATTTTAAATTAACTTAATAAATATACTATAATTTTTAAAATCCCGCGTGGATAGAAATACTAGTACACATACAATGCAGGTAATACTTGTTAATATACCTGCGGCACCTTATTAATATTTTATTTATTTCGAAATAAATAGCAATTTTAATGTCTTTTTATAGAAGAATTTAACGTTTCTAATATCATGAATAATTTTCACTTTAATTTCTGTAACTGATGTTTTAAGAACATTATTTTTACTATATGACATTGAAGCAAAATATGGTTAAATTACCCACAAAGTAATCTTTTAAAGCATTTTAATACAATATTTTCTTGCATTGCTAATAGAAATAATTATAAACATTATTTTATTTTTTTTACTTAGAATACTAATTTTCATCTATTTATTCCATATGTTTGCGCTTTATTACTTTATAATAGAATTATAAGTCTGAAAATTTTATCAAAATGGTGTCGTGGTGTAGTTGGTTATCACGTCAGTCTAACACACTGAAGGTCTCCGGTTCAAGTCCGGGCGACGCCATTTTTGTTACTATTTCTTCATGTAGTCATGGACTTGTGATTTTCGGAAGCTTTTCTTTAATAGTGTTTTTTATTTTTACCATAAGTTTGATAAAAAAAAAAGGGGAAGGCACACTCCATACACATTCTTATACTTGTTTATTTAATGTAAAAAAGAAAAAAAAGGAAGCAAGTATGTATTGAAAAGTATATATTTATCACATTTTAATACTTTAATGGAAAATGTACAAGACCGGTAGGAGGAAAATAATAATAGGATTAGTTCTTCGATGAATAAACCTTACAAAAGTATAACACTACATGTTAATAATGTTTGCGCTTGAGTTATTTGTATGGAGTAAACCATAGTACCCATGCAAATTATACAGAAGTTTTTAATGTAATATGAACTATAAATGGGGTTGTTCTACAGTGGTATAATTACTGATCTCCTAATTTTTTTAGTTTAGTTCAATTTGGTCATTTTATTATTAGTTGGTTCAATTTAGTACCCTAATTATTTTAAAAATGGTTCAATTTGGTCTTATCTGTTAGATTGGAGTTAACACCGTGTTCATACAGAATACGTGTCAAGTAGTAGAATTTTTTTTTTAATTTTAAATTTTTTTCTAAAAAATTATAATCGTCACATGTCAGGTTACCGTCGTGCCACATGACAATTTACAATTATGACACGTGGCAATGATAATAGTTGTTTTCAATTTAGTCCTCTATTTAAATTTTTGGTTCAATTTAGTACCCCTATTTTTTAAAACGATCAAATTTTGTCCTCTCCAATTTAAGATCAAATTAGTAAATAAGCTTAATTATAGCTTATATATACATGTTACAATAATTGTTTTTAATATATACATCAAATCACTCCACCTAAATACTTAAATTATTTTAGTTTTTACATATTTACCTTTATAATTTTTTACACTTGAAATTTTTTATACTTGTAAAAAAATAAAATAATTTGAATATTTTGGTGTAGTGATTTGATGTATAAATTCAAAACAATTATTTTCACATGTATATATAAGTTATAATTAAACTTATTTACTAATTTGGTATCAAATTAAACCGTTTTACAGAATTGGAGTATTAAATTGAACAAAAAAATTAAAAATAGGACTAAATTGAAACAACTATTACCATTACCACATGTCATGACGGTAAACCGTCACGTGGCACGATGACAACCTGACACGTGGTAGTTTATAAATTTTCAGAAAAAAAATTAAAAAATCTACGACTTGACATGTTAACTCCAACTTAACGCAGACGACCAAATTAAACCATTTTACATAATTGAAGTACTAAATTGAACCAACCAATAATAAAGGAACCAAATTAAACTAAACCAAAAAATTAGGAGACCAAATAAGTAATTATACCTTGTGGAGTTGTTATTACATTAGTTCATCACTTTCGGTGTTGTCTCTACTCCAAGTGTAAGCAATATCATTTTTCTGATTTTATCATTTACACTGTTTGTTTGACCAGTGCTACCTATAGCATTAAAACTTGGCCCTTGCACATGCCATCTCCGATACACTTTATTGCTTCTATAATATATAACATTTAAGATCACAGTTTTCGCAAGGATACATATATATTTTTCCTTCATTACTTTAGTTTTTGAATTCCAAATCGTCTTATTAAAAAAAAGTTCACATTTGGCATTTGGTTATTGTCTCAAACGAAACCAAATACCCTTTTTCATTTAAATTAATTATTTAATTATAGGGTTAAGTATATTTTTAGTCCCCAAACTTTGACTCAAAATTGGAATTTGTCCCTCTCTGAAATTTCAATACATTTTGGTCCCTAAACTTTAGAAATGAACGAATATAGTCCTTTTAACCCAATTATGTTAACTTTTTTTGACGTGTCGAACGCTTTTCATATTAGTATTGGAGTTTTTTTACATTGTTTGACACATTCTTGGTTCAATAACTAATGAGAAATATGTTTGATACTTCAAAAAAAGTTAACGTAATTGAATTAAAAGGACTATATTCATTCATTTTTAAAGTTTAGGGACCAAAATCTATTGGAGTTTCAGACAAGGACGAATTCCAATTTTAGATCAAAGTTCAAGGACTAAAAACATACTCAACCCTTAATTATAAGAACATATGGTTTCTCAATTCTTACTATAACTAAAGTAAAATATCCTTTTTGTAATTTAAATTAATTATTTAATTTTAAGGTTATACGGAAGTAAAATATCTTTTTTTAATTTAAATTTATTATTTAATTTTAAGGTTATACGATCTCAGTTATTTAATCAACTAAAGCCAAATATCCTTCTTAATTTAAAATAATTACTTAATTTCAAGTGTGTATGGTTCGATTAGAACGTGAATGGAAGTAGAATGTCGAATATTTGGCTTCGGTTGACAATCGAGGCCAAAAGTGCATCCTTGTTTTGAATATGTCTCGGTTTGAGAATCGAAGTCTAATATAAAAAATAATCGCAGCTAAAACCCTTTCTTGCACTACTGCTTACAAATCATGGTGCTGCAACATATGAAATCAGTATCCAAGATTATGGCTAAGGCTAGGGTGGGCATGGATTGGATCTTCCCAATCCAGATCTAATCTAGATCCAAAATATTTGGATTAAAAATTTTGGGTCCATATCTAATTCTTCTGCAAAAGCAGTTTAGATTTTTTTTTTAAAATTCATAGTCAAATATTTGGATGAAGATTTAAATCTAGGTTGAAATATTTGGATCAAGTTGTACATCCAAATCCATTTCTAGATTCATATTTTATAATGATGATTAATTTTTTTATAAAAATAATTTTATTTAAATCAATAATTTAAAAATAAATTAACTATTTCATCTAATGCATAAATACATAAAAATGTTAAATGATGTATAAATAATAAAAATATAATGATACTATAGTTTAATGTTATTAAAAATTAAAGATAATATAATATATAAATTCTTAACATTAAAAAGATTCTAAAACCATATAAATGTCGATATAAATCCCATAGAATAAAACATTTACAACAATAATGAAACGGAGGTGTAGAAGTGCTCTCAAGAGATATTAGGCTAACTCTCAAGGAACGGTGTCTAGAGGAAACCTAAAAGGGAGTTATAGCCTAGGTGATTTACAAAGAGAGGAAAAGTCTAGAGTATTCTCAAAAAAGGTTTTCTACTATATTCATGAATGATTTTACAAGAGTGTTACTCCTCTATCTATTGAAGCAAAGGAGAGCTAGGTGTCTCCAAAAAGAGAGAGAAATTCAAACTATAAAATTTTGAATTTGGAGCCAAAGGAAAGCATGCCTCTAGTATGACAAGCCTAGGTGGCAAGCTCACACTTCTCACACCTTGGGACACATATGGAAAGCCAAAACCCAAGCTTGCTTTCCAAGTTAGGGCACAACCTAAGGTAAAAATCTTGATTCATGTGTCTCACATAAAGGCCTAACTCCTCTAGGCCTAATGACCACTTTATACTATTTTGCCCAAAATATAAGGTCCAAAATAAACCTATTCTACTATTTACAAACAAAGTGTCATAAACTTGTCTTCACATCCTCCTTAGTCCATGTGAACCTCAACTTGGGCCTACTAAGCTTAGAGAAAGCCTAATTTTCTTGTATCTCTTAGCCATTGATCTTGTTCCAAACCCCTTGACTAGATATATCTCATTAAACGGTAATAATAATAATAATAAAATAAAATTTCATGATTCCTTTTGTAACATCCCAAATTAATAGAATAGTTCTAATAAATAAAACGTCGTATGTTTATAGTATATAAAAAAAGAACACTGACAAAGTATATCAGAGCTAACCTTTTACAATTATCCATAATATACCGAAAGGGATACCCAAAGGCACAATGCAATGCCTTGAACAAAGACTAACTATGAATACAATTTAACTTGAGAGTGCTCATAGAGCAATGAGTTGCAAAAGTAAACAGTTCAACAAAGATGCTCAAAAGAGCATTAGATACCACACCCAAAACGAGACAACAACATCACCACTATCTGAACGATCCCCAAGAATCTCCACGTTTGCTCACACCAAGTATTTGGTGATCATTACAAAAAGGAAAAGTGAAACAAAGAACACAAACATAGAGAGAAAGGGTAAACATATTTTTAAACAGGCATTTTAGTAAGCACATAAGGCATGTGAAGGCAAACAATGCAAGACCCTCAAACTCAATTATCCAAATTATGCGCGTGATATAGAATTCTAAAAGAAGTATGCACCTGTGTTGGTTTCTAAACTCTGCAGAGTCTAGACACAAGGGGTTATCACCCAACCACACACAAGGTTAATCCCATTATGTCTCAAGCTCAAACACCTCCCAAGACTAGGACCTCCTGCCACTCTCACCACATAATTTCATTCTACTCTATATGAGTGTGAACGATTATCAGAGTTCAAGATACCTTCCTTTATCTAGACATCTCCTATATCAAGACATACACTAACCACACCATCACCAAGAGTTTCCCATGTAACTTTTTCACTAACAACATTCCACATGTCATCTCAAGTATTATAATCTCATGCCAATGCACAACCAACCAACCAAGTCATGTCTCGTTTCATACCAATACATCGATTTTAGTCTCATTACATCACATAAAACATACACGGTATCATACTTCAAGCTTTAAGGAGTAAATCAATCAATCATGGAAGCAACCAAATAATTCAAAACCAATTTGTTTTCAACCAAATTATTTAATTGATTTTTATTTTAATAATAAAGTGCTTGACCATGATGAGTGATAATATAATCCTAGAATTATAGGAATTATCACGAAACATGAATTGGTTGAATAGTTGTGCATTGACTTGACATTTGCATGGCTGTAAGTTTGAACCTTGGTAGTCACAAACTAAGCCTTCTTTTTGCCAAAATTCTTTTTGGCGTGAATGTGAAAGGCCAGAAACCCTAGTTGTCTTAAGGACAGCCAAGAGGGCTAGGAAAACCACAAATAATGAATCATGAATAACAATTAAGCCTTGTTTATGACAATTTGATTTTTTTATAATTAAGCACAATTAAGCCTTGGGAAAGTGACCAATTAAGAGTGAGAGAGAGTGTTTAGGCACCTACCATTGTTGAGCATTGTGAGAAGAGAAAAATTCAGAGTAAAAGACTAAGTTTGTGAGTGAAAGAAGGCCATTGGTGTTCAAAGTGGAGCTCTAAACTCATCAATTTCAAGCAAGGAATCCAGGTTAGGGGAGCTGGACTCTGTGATTTTATTTCATGTCTTTAATTGCGTATGATAATTGAGTATTTGAAAGCATGTACTGTGTTAATTTTGCGAAATTGCATGTTTCTGGAATCTTCTAGAAACCACCTAGTGGGCCTTCAAAGCCGCCAAGCGACTCATGTCATTTTCAATGACTTTCTAGGTTCCTGTTAGGAACTACCTAGCGGCATGAATGGACCATCAGGCGACACAACTCTCCTCAACCCAATTTTTGGGTTTTGTATGAATTGCCTAGCAGTGATGAACAGCTGCCAGGCGACGCGAGTAAATTGGCTTGAATTTGGTATTTTATGCATTTTAGGATACTTCGAGTGGGAAAAGTGGAACTTTAAATGATAATGGAATTGTGGAATACGGATAATTGTATCATTTTGTGGGTATTGAGTGAATTGCAGAAGAGTGTACTTTAGGGTTTAACAACTCGGGGATTTGGAGTGTTAAGAGTGAATGATGCTGGAATTGCCCTTATAATACCTAAGTTTGAATCTAGTTTGGTATTAAGCATCATTGGTGGTATGGTTGGGTACTGAGACGTGAAAATGATCAAGGTGGTGTGTTTTGGATTTTTGTTTTTTTGGGAGTCTTCGTAGGTGCAAGAATTGCTGGAAATTTCCAGAATCTTATGCACCGCCTGGCGGCACTTAGACTGTCGCCAAGCGCCAGTTACAGACTAGTGGCGTTGTGCAGCTGGGCTTGCAGCGAGATTAGAGAGTTTTGCAGAGTTGAATTCTTAATATGCTGGATTGCATGGTACAGGGGGTAAGAAATGCATGAAGTAAGACCCTATGAGAATAATAAAGTTTGGTTTGGTTTTGGGAGAGTTGATTTTAATGGTAGTCAACTAGAGGTTTAATTCAATTAGTACCTTAATGGAAGGTAAGGCAGATTATGATGCGAGAGTTTGAGGGACTATATAGAGTTGCTTAATTGAATTTGAGGATAATTATAGGTTGTTGATATACACATAAGTTATTAAAAAGGGGAATTGAAGCTATGACTATTAATTGGCATAGGACTTGGGCTTGGGAAATAGCATTGTGGAATTGGAACCTGTTTAGAGGTTAGTGCCGTGAAAATTTGGGTGTTGGCTAAATTCAAGAGTGGTTGGTGTTAAATTGTGAAAATATAGAGGTAGGCACATTTATGGTATCCTAGATAAAGATTTATGCATAACGGATGTTTGAGTCTTGTGATGATGCCTGCAAAGGGCCATTTGATGAAGGATTGACCCCAACCAAGGATGAAGGCACATGCTTAAGAAGACTAAGCATGTTTAGAAAGGAAGTTCACTAATCCTTCATCCCTTTCATTTGTGTTTGTTATTTTTGATTCCCTAAGTTGACTTAGTTGAATCAACTTTA
>Ga0214545_1007023_pt1 | contig 19162 bp, 9 predicted proteins | sample CNSS4metaG_FD_160064 | JGI IMG/M metagenome (GOLD analysis project Ga0214545, IMG submission 160064) | Root nodule microbial communities from cowpea collected in UCLA plant growth center, Los Angeles, California, USA - CNSS4 | ecosystem: Host-associated > Plants > Roots > Nodule | place: USA...
ATTTATTATAATTTATATATATATATATATTATTATATGTATATATATATATATATATATATATATATATATATATATATATATATATATATATATATATATATATATATATATATATATAATCACAATCTATCATATGACTATGAAAATATATCATTTGAAAAAAAAAAGGTACTCACTCTTGAAGAAAGATTGTAAGGAATAGTCAAAGTGTGAGTTAAAGTCTCATATTGGATATAATAGACATTGTCTTAAGATTTTTGGTTAAAAATGATGTCACATGTCTTATGTGTGTGAAACTAATGTCATATATATAAAATCATAATCTCTCGAAGACTATAATCCCATGTAAAAATATATATAAACCCAACAAATAAATATATCCAATATTTATATAATACATACTTTAGCTAAATATTGAGATTAAAAGTAGAAAAAAATGTAAAACGTATTTTTTTACTGGCAAAATAGTTATATTAAAGTGGATACAAAGGGACCGAACTCAAATACAATCATACATCAAGAAAAAGTAAACAAAAATAAAATAAAATAAAATTCTAAGCACACATAGAGATGCAATATTCTAAAAAGCAAGAACACGAATTTGAAAATTGAAAGCACCTCCCTTGGTGCAAGTCATTATCCAAGACCAAACTTATCCCTAATAGAATCTAATATATTCACTAAATCAACAAGATTCTTTTGAAATAAAATACGGTTACACTTACACATCAATAAAAATGGACTAAGGTAATGCATGTCATTTTGGTCTTGTTGTTATAACTTTTTTATAAGAAAAAAAAAAATCACCTCTCTTAAAAGAAAAAAAAATCAATGAATTTGTTTCAATTTTAAAAATAATTAACTATATATATGCGTGGGGAAGCTGCAAATAAATTCTAATTATCTTATACATTTTTGATAATCTTTTAAAAATGATCACTACATTATTTTACATCATGTTTGTTTTTTGTAATCTACATCAAACTGAATCATATATAATATGCCAAAAACTAATTTTAAATCATGATTTTTTTTTTATCATGTTTGTATACATCATTATTTTTTTTTCAAATCGGTAGTTTTTTTTGACAAATTTCAACCTTATTAAATTCAAACAAACTATAACATATAATTAGTATACAAAATTATTGTACAAAGTAGTTCTTTGAATAAAATCCAAATCTCAAATTCTAATATCTTCACTATTTGAAGGATAAGATGCTTTTTTAATATGGTTGCCTGAAAAAACAAGAATAGAGAGCATAAAAAATTACATAGTCTAAAGATATGAATTTATATAGCATAAAAATCTTGCCTTATTCCCTTATCCAACTATTGCCACTACTAAACAAAACCAAAAGGGAGAGTGCCATATTTTTGCACTACACTAAATCAGACACAAATCTCATCTTAAAATGCATTTTTTTTGGAGTTAAATATGTTTTTAATTCTTTAATTTTTAGTGAAAATTGAAATTAATCTTTCTTGAAAATTTTGTTAGAAGTGGGCTTTATGCCTAACTCAACCCTATAAAACCGGCTTATAAGGTGAAGTTTGCACCTCACTTATATATTGTGAATTGGTCTTATTTCTAGTCGATGTGAGACTTCCAACACACCCCCTCACGCCGAGGTATTCATCTCGTGCGTGGGACAAGAAATTAGTGGGTGGTCCGTTAGCGGCCTGATATCGGGTGGAATGTTCAAGAAAGTTCGCTAGGATAGGCTTTAACCTAGCTCTGATACCATGTTAGAAGTTTGTAAGGTGAGGTTTGCACCTCACTTATATATTGTGAATTGGCCTTATCTCTAGTCGTAGTGGGACTTTCAACAAACTTTGAACCAATTTAGTTTCTCAACTTTGTAAATGCGTGAATTTAGTCATTTTAATAAAATTTCATTAAGTTTATTTGACTTTTCAAATACATTTCATTATTGTATTTTAGTTTGTTTACATCGTTTGACGTAGTTTTTCTTTAATGTTAGTTGATAAACGCGTTTCAAACGTAAAATAAACTTAACAAAATTAATTTTAAGGACTTAATCTATGCATTTCTAAGAATGAGGAACTAAATTGATTCAAGGTTTCCAAAGGACTAATTCCAATTTTTATTAAAAAGTTGAAGAACCAAAAACATATTTAACTCTATTTTTTCACACAATTTCTTTTACACTTAAATCTTATCTATATTATAACTTAATCATTTCAGTCTTTTTAAGTTAAAGGTGATAGAGCATTTGTAGATATGAGAAGGAAGATCTGGCTAATAATTGAGTTCTAAATTAATCACTACTATTTTTTAAGTCAAAATATTTTAAAATAAAGTTTCTGAAAATAGGATTCAAATTCATTTTGAATTTGGAAAATAATCTATATATGTCACAACTTCTGGAAAACATTTTGAACAAAACGAATGACATTTTAAATACTAGAGTGATGTGGAGGATCACTCAGGACTCATGCCTCTTTTAAAAAAAAAATATATATATTATTTATTTATTAAAAATGAAAGGTATAGTACTAGGTTTCTGCTATAATGTCATCCACTACAAGGTTTCTGCTAATTTCAGATTCAATGTAGCATGAATGCACAATGATCTTCATAAGCAACTTAACACGTGAAAAAAAAAATTCATTGTTCTACGCGTGAACAGCATAAAGAATCGTAATATATACACTCAAAATGCACATTAGCTTTAGAATTTGGACAACCAATTGTTTGAATGAGGTCCGTTAAGTATGGAAAAATCCAATTTGATGTTTCTTACTATGGAATTTTATTTTTATTCCCCCAAGAAAAAGTTCACTTTGGACAGATAAAAGAAAATAAAGCAATGCTAGATTCCCAGAATTCAAAGTTAAGCTACCATGATTTTTATGCAGGTTCCCACAAGAAATTTCGATATTGTTGTTGTAATATGCAAGTCAAAAAATGGTAAGATGTCATGGGCTCTGATTTATGTTTTTTTTTTATCAACAAAAAATAAATTTAATTAAAAAGAGCATTCGAGGAGGTACTTTAACCCTTATATAAAAAGCATTGTTATACACATTGATGTTCTAATTTAGCATCCTAACTCCACCAAAGCAAAAGATTCCACCTAAATCAAAATCATATGAATCACCATTGTGATTCACCAACAAAGAGTAAAAGCGGTATGTATGTCTTCTTAAATATACGTCTGGCATATTCCTGCGTGACCAGCACAAGTCCAAAATCTTTTTGTTTCATTCCATTAGCAGCATCCTAATTTTAAAGGTTCCAGCGTTCCGAGCAGCTCTTTGACTGCAACAGTCCCTCATTCACACTACTCTACACTCCTCCGATGCAATAAACATATCAGCCACATATTCATCTCATTTCCATGTGTATTCAGAACAACAATTTGGTATATTCGATATATTCCATTATGAATGTTTTGCTGCCCATAGTCCATGCAAACATGAAGAACAATACTTCCTTGTTGTTTAACTCTCTTATTTATGTATAGTTGTTGTGTATTCTATTTCCTTGTCTAATGACATGAATGATTTCTATGGAGACAGTGTTTTAAGTTCCTCAATGGATGCAACGATGCAGCATTAGATGTAGGAAGGACTTAACATAAAAGAGATTGATTCAATCACATTATAGTGTAGTAAAATGTGGGATTGTGGTTTATTTTTCAATATATTTGGGTTTTATGTTGGATTAGGAGTGAATTTAAACTTCTTTCATTTATAAAATTATAATCTAAAACTTTATTTACACAAGTTAAGGATTTTTTTTATGCATGTTTTTAAGAGTGATTCCCCAAAGTACGTAATTTATGGAAAAGAACTCAAATTTTCTAATACACAAAGCCCCGTATTAATTTTTCTTTTTTTTTTTTTATATTAGTCATGTTATTAACCAATTATGTGTTAATTTCTTCATATGGAAACCCTAATTTAGATACTTTGAAAAACAAAATTATCTACAAATCGATCATTAATCCATCTTCAAGTTTGACTATGTAGACATAGATGTTATCTGAAAACACCAACACAAACTTTATCATGTATAACACATAATATGACAACATATAAGGATATATGAGTATATATAAGGGATGATTAATTATTGGATAATAGATAACCTATTTTCCAAACCCGCGAGAATGGAGATATTTGTCGCCGTTGATTTAATCGTAGTTGTTGGCAAGAAATTTTTCCAAAACATTGATGTTTTTCCCAGGAAAGAGGGCACCTAGGGCTTGCTTCTTCAGTTGATCCTTCTTGAAATAACCACCTTTGTTTCCTTTGTTTTTGTTTAAATCGATCGGAAAATCCATTTCATGAGAGTTGTTTCTACTCGACATAGGTGTTTTCTTTAGTGGCGAATTGGAACAACGAACAATATTAGACATTTTGGTTCTTTTGATTTTTCTCAAAAGAGTGAGAGGAGGAGATGAATGGCTATGGTCTCATCAGATGCAATTAAGAAAGAGGATGTTTTATAGGGTATTGTGGGTGCGGTGTTATCACTGTGTTTAGGGTTTAAGAACAAAATTATATATTTATAAGATTACAACAGGTCGGGTCGGGTACAAATAGTGCTTACTCGCAACCTGACCTGTCAAAAAAAATCTGTCTATTATCCGTTCGTTTACCCGTCAAATATCCGTTTAAAAAATATTTGCGAATATTTTTAAAATCCGTGGATATTCGAACTCGCAAATATTTAAAAAATATTTTATAAATTTTTTAATATAAAATTATAAAAATAAAATAAAATAAAAATAAAATAAAATTATAATTATAATTAAATTTGATATAATAAAATATACTGTTAATTTTAATTTTAATTAAATTAAATTAAATAAAATATAAATATAATTTTAATTTAATTTTTTGCAAGTAACGGATACTTACATGTACGGATAGTATGATATCCGCACCCGATCCAGTTATAAGTGGGTATTAAAATACTCACTACCCTCTATTTACAAGGACATTTTGTTGATATTCACAAACAAGATGATCCATTTTTAGGGTTTTGTTTTATTGGTAGAAACTAAAGTGTCTGAATAAAATTCTTAAGAACATTAAGATAGAAACGTAAATAGAAATGATCAAAAAATTATTCAAGAAAATACCGGTGAAACTTATACTTCTGAAATTTTATTTATTTATTTTTATGTACTAGATAAATTCTTGATTTATTATTTTTATTTCCGTCCGACCAAACAAATGCACTAAAAGATATTAATTTTTTTATCAATAATAATTAATATATAAATAAAAGAATGAGACACAAAATGTTTCGATCCAAACAAACGTTCCAAAAGATATTAGTTCATTTTATCAATAATAACTAATATATAAATAAAAAAAATAAAATATTAGGAATACCTCAACTCATGTACATGTAAATACCAATAAAAGTAAAGGAAATGAGAAAATGATACTTAATACCAAAGTATATTAGTACAGTACTCCAATCAATTCTCATACACAGTTGTTTCAAAAAATGTCATTATGCAAAATCATTTTGGCGTACATTTGTTTTTGACTTATATTCCAAAATTATTCATAAAAATAAACAATAAAAAATACTATTAAATTTTAAGAAAATATATTTATAAAAAGTAGTTATAAAATACATTTTTATAAGTTTGTTATAAATAAATTTTTATTGTCAGTATTTAATTTAGATTAAAAATTTATAAAAATATAAAAGATAAAATAGCAAAATGATTTATATTAATAAAACAAAATTGATAACTAAATATATACACTAAAAATTGTTACAAAAAAAAAACTTTTATGAATATGGAAAAAATTATGTGGTCTTTATTTAAAAAAATATTTAGTAAAAAGAAATAATTTAATTTATTAAATAAATAAATAAATAAATAATTTATTTATTTTTAATTTATTAAAAGGTAAAATAAGTTATAAAATTGTGTATGGATATTACTACTTTATTTTCAACCAAATAATTGAGAAGTTAGGTAAAAATTATTGTTATTAAAAATGTTTAGAAGAATGTGAGTCTGAGTTAATACGTAACAAAATTTATATGTTATTGAAATATTTTTAGCCAATGAGGTATGCATGTATATCTCACCAAAGCGTCTCTTAGAAGATATCTTGTTGTTCTGCCAATATCGTTGTTCTCCAAAACAAAACAAAATTAAAAGATAGATAACTGAGATTATCGACGAATTTGAAAAATAAAAAAGAAAATATACTAAAAATATTTTTTAAAATACCAAATAATTTAAGAATGGTTCATTATACATTTTTGCAGTGAGCTGAGGTTATAAAATGTTCCTGTTGGCAGTCTTATTTATTGAGTCGATCACTTTAATCATCAAACTTTAAACTTAAAAATAAATGAAAGTTTTGAACAATTTTTTATTATAAATATGCAAGATGTATTTTTGTAGAGTTGTCTTATTATTCTTGTTACTTTGTCCAAATACGTTTTTGTGAATGTAGCATATGATTCTTTGTTAAGAGATGGGACCAAGTAACCCAATTATATGGGTGAGTATTTGATTTTGTTCATCTCATAAATAGTGAAACTAAGATAAGGAAGAATATATATCATATATATGGTTAAGAATATTGAAAGTATCTGTGCCAAAAACACAGAAGATAAGGAAGAATCTCTAATGAAACTTTAATTTGATGTATCTTACTAGAATTTAAATGTTATTTTCCCAGGAAAAGTTGACTTTGAACACAAAAAGAAAATAAAGCAAATGGTAGATTCCCAGAATTCAAAGTTAAGCTACCCTGGTTTTTATGCAGCTTCCCACAAGAAAATTCGATGTTGTTGTTGTAACATGTAAGTCAATAAATGGTAAGATGTCATGAGCTCTGAATCTGATGTGTTTATAGTTGTTGTGTATTCCTTTTCCTTGTCTAATTCCATAAATCATTTCTATGGAGATAGTGTTTCAAGATGCTCAATGGATGCAATGCGATGATTCAATTACATAAAAGAGATTGACTCAATCACATTATTAGGTATTTTAAGACACTTTAATGTTGATTTAACATTAATTATGGTTCATTCTAAATGTTGCTCTTTTCTTTCTCATATAAGGGTAACATTTTGGTTTCATGTAATCTTATGAAGTTTGTCTAATCTTATGAAGTTTATGTCTTTATACGGTTTTTCCTTTAATAAAAAGATAAATCATTTGAAATGACATCTTCTTCTTCTTTTTATCACAAATAAGAAACTGAATCAATTCTTCAACATAAAAGTAATAATTAGTTATTTTTTACTTTACGTAAATTTTTTATCTTTTAATTAATTTTACATTCCAAAATCAATTCTAACTAATTTTGTGGTACTTTGACGCATAACTCAATATTTTTTTTTTTATCATGGTATTTTATCATCATTGGTGTGCTAAAATCTCATTTTTTTTTTATAGCTTTTAGTGGATAGAGTTAGGAACAAATTGACATCTTTGAAAGGAAAAAATTCTAGTATGATGAGGCATATTCAGCTTGTTAATATTATTATCTTTTTCATTCATATGTAGTGTTCAGGTTTATAAATGATCTATTCTTTTACTTAAGGAGATAGATAAATAGACGTGTGACTTTATTTGTTGATAATATATGTTATAGAAAGCGACTTAATGTTGATATCAAGAATCATTTATAAATACATTCCTTCTTTAACTTACATTTAAGATTGTATTAATTTATTAAAATTGTAATTTCTTTTATTAAATTAAAAATAAAATATAATAATACCTATTATATAAAATCGACTATTTATCATTTCGTATATATTTACACTGATTATTTATGATTTAATGATAATAAAAAATAAACTATTTATAATTATATTTTTGATGTAGTATTTGATAATATTTAAAATTGTTCTTATATTAAAACTAGGGGAACAAGTGCTATTTCACTTACATATGTATGTTTTTATGATATTAAAAAAAATATATATATAATTTTAAGTTGATTTAAGTAGATAGATTATTCAATTAGCTAATTTATTATATAGTAAAATAATTTAATTAAAAATGACACTAAAAATAAGTAAACGAATGTATAGATTAGATCGAATTGGTCTATTATTCAATAAAAGAAATCTTGTGGAGTGAGAACGTGTTAACTAAAAAACTTAAGGATTTTCAGAAACCATACAAACCGGTCAAACTTGCACAAAATGGGTCAAAAAGCAATATAGAATACCAGTTTAAAACAGTATTTTTTTATTTTTCAATTTTTTAAATTTATTATAACCTATTTTTAAACCAAATAAAATAACATATTTATTAAGGATTACAAATGGGTATAAATTATTTTACCGAGTGTTATTATTTTTTCTTATAAGACAGCAATCTACTAAATCCTTCGATTCTTAATTTTCCCGTTATACAATTTCTTACGTGAAGCAATAACACGTTGTCGAGTTACAAAATTATTTACGTCATAATACGAGCTAGAATCACGTAAGTGTTTAATAGATGGAAGTATATTCTTTTAAGATATTATTATTATTATTATTATTATTATTATTATTATTATTATTATTATTATTATTGTCCATGAGAATTTGTCTCTACCGATTATAACTATAGGGATGTCAATGGGTGAGTATTGTTAGAGTTTGTTATTCAGAATAAATCTGGTTCCTATTATTTAGGAGTAGATATTTATAATTTATAGTTGTTATTTCTTTGATTGTAGCCTTGATTAAATCATGGGCAGCTTTTCTATTAAGACTGATTGGCTTTATATAGCCCAGTTATTCGTTCAATAAATTAAGCTTTTACAGCTACTTGCAATCTTTATTCATTTAGTCGATAACAGTGGTATCAAGAGCTTCATTTCACACGGGGCCTGATACTTAAACATTTAGAGAGCGAGAGCGTAAACCATTCCCAACCATGGCTGATAGTAACAGTTTTCTCTGTATTCCCAAATTTGATGGAGATTATGATCACTGGTCGATGCTTATGGAAAATCTACTGAGATCAAAGGAGTATTGGAGTGTGGTGGAACAAGGCTTTGAGGAGAACAAACCCACGAAGACCCTTACAAGTGCAGAAAGAAGGTCCTTGGAGGAGCTCACATTAAAGGACCTGAGAGCAAAGAATTATCTTTTTCAATCTATTGATAAAAATATTTTGAAAACGATAACCAACAAAGCAACTTCCAAAGCCCTATGGGATTCCATGAAGCAAAAGTACCAAGGTAATGTCCGTGTGCAACGTGCTCAACTTCAAAGGCTACATAGAGAATTTGAAGTTCTGGAAATGCAAGCAAATGAGTGTGTCAATGATTATATCTCTCGTGTTATGCTAATTGCCAATAATATAAGAAGTGCCGATGATATTATGGAGGATGGACAAATTGTGGAGAAAATCCTACGTACTTTGTCCGATAAATACAACTATATTGTATGCTCTATTGAAGAATTAAAGGATATCAACAAGATGACCGTGGATGAGTTACATAGTTCGCTATTAGTGCATGAACACAAGGTGAAGCAGAAGGAGATGACTGAACAAGTCCTGAAGGTTACAGGAGAAAGTCTCACTCCTTGAATTGATGATCGTGGCAGCAACAACAAATGGCGTGGTGGATACAGAGGAAGAGGCAGAGGTCACGGTAGAGGAAGAACATTTGATAAATCCACAATTGAATGTTATGGCTGTCATAAGTTGGGACACTTTCGATATGAATGTCCCACTTATGCCAAGTATGCAGAACACACGGAAATAGACGAGGAAGAGGAGATGTTGCTCATGTCATATGTGGAAATGCAACACTCCAATCAAGACGAGAGGTGGTTCCTGGATTCGGGATGCAGTAATCACATGAGTGGCGACAAAAAATGGTTCAGCGAACTAGATCAATCCTTCAAACATAGTGTCAAGCTGGGAAATGATTCCAGAATGGAGGTAGTAGGCAAAGGAAATGTTCGCATGAAGGTGAATGGACAAATTTTGGTGATTACTGAGGTATTCTTTGTCCCTGATCTCAAAACTAACCTGCTTAGTATTGGTCAACTCCAAGAGAAAAACTTGACTATATTAATCAAGGCTGATTGTTGTAGTATCTATCATGAAAACAAAGGATTACTTATGCGAACTATGATATCTGCAAATCGTATGTTTGTGCTTTTGGCTTCAGTTCCTCCTGTATCTATTAATTTTTCATCGGCTCTTAATGTGACCTCTGACAATATCACAAGTTTATGGCACCAAAGGTTTGGTCATCTCAATATGAAAGGGCTAATGACACTTGTCTATAGGAAGATGGTTTACGGATTGCCTATTTTAAAGAATCCATCCCAAATGAGCTCCATATGTATGGCAGGAAAACAACAACATCATTCATTTCCAAAGAAAAGCACTTAGAGAGCATCTAAACTATTGCAACTCATCCAATCAGATTTATGTGGTGCAATTACACCTGAATCGCATAGTAAGAAACGATATGTAATTACCTTTATTGATGATTATAGCAGAAAATGTGGTCTTATTTTCTGCAGGAAAAATCTGAAGCCTTTGATGCATTCAAAAGGTTCAAATCTTTAGTAGAAAAAGCATCTGGTCATAAGATTTTGTGTCTGCGCACTGATAGAGGTGGGGAGTTCACATCATCCGAGTTTAATGAATACTGCAGCACTCATGGCATCACAAGGCAACTAACTGCAACCTATTCACCCCAGCAGAACGGAGTGGCAAAAAGGAGAAATCGAACATTGATGAACATGGTGAGATGCATGCTGATAGCACGTGATGTACCAAAGCAATATTGGCCAGAACCAGCTAATCTAGCTATACATATCTTGAATAGATGTCCCACTACAGCTCTAGCAAACATTACTCCAGAAAATGCTTGGAAGAATAGAACACCGTCAATGCAGCATTTTAAAGTATTTGGATGCATTGGACATGTTCACCTTCAAAATGCTTCACGGAAAAAGTTGGACAACAAGAGCATCAAGTGTGTCTTCATGGGAATCAATGAGGAGTCTAAAGCCTTCAGAATGTATGATCCAGAAACTCAGAAGATCATTATCAGCCGAGATGTAATCTTCAAAGAAATGGAGAAATGGGACTGGAATCAATCAGGAGAAACCACATCTCAAGATTTCTTATGTGCAGAAATTGATGAAAAAGAGAAAAATGAAGATTCACCTAGAATCAGAGAACAAGAAATATAGAGAGAACAAGAAGGCAACCAGTTTGGATGCAAGACTATGAATCTGCAGAAGGACTATCAGAAGAAGAAGAAGTTGCACAAATTGTTCAAGAAAAGCAAGTTGAGCAACTAACACAAGAGATGCAACAATTGGCCATGTTCGTGTCAAATGATCCCATTACGTTTGAGGAAGCTGTCAAAAGTCAGGTATGGAGGAATGCAATGGAGTCTGAAATTGTAGCAATAAACATAAATGGTACTTGGGAGCTAACAGACTTACCAATAGGCGCAAAGAAAATTGGTGTCAAATGGATTTTCAAGACTAAGATTAATGAAAGAGGAGAGGTAGACAAATGCAAAGCTAGGTTGGTAGCAAAGGGGTATGCACAACAAGTTGGGATTGATTACAATGAGATATTTGAACCTGTAGCACGATGGGATACCATTAGATTAACTTTGTCCATTGCAGCCAGTCGTGGATGGAAAGTCTATCAGCTTGATGTCAAAAGCGCCTTTTTACATGGTGAGATAACAGAAGAGGTCTATGTAGAGCAGCCAAAAGGATATGAAGTCAAAGGTAAGGAAAACAAAGTATATAGACTCAAGAAAGCTCTTTATGGACTGAAACAAGCCCCTCGGGCATGGTTCAGTAAAATTGAGTCATACTTTGTAAAAGAAGGGTTTGAAAGAAGCACAAGTGAACACACACTCTTTACAAAGAAAGAAGGAGAAACGAGTGTTTTATTTGTCAATTTGTATGTGGATGATCTTATCTATACAGGAAATAGTAAGCAAATGCTAGAAGAATTCAAGAACTCAATGAAAATGGAGTTTGAAATGACTGATCTAGGGTGCATGAGATATTTTCTTGGTATAGAAGTCACACAAACTCCAAATGGCATTTTTATCTGTCAGAAAAAATATGCCAACGAAATTTTGGAGAAGTTTGGCTTAGCAAATTGTTCTTCAGTTAAAAATCCAATTGTTCCAGGGTGCAAGCTTACAACAGACATTGGCGGGATAAAGGTTGAAGCAACATGTTACAAGCAAATGGTAGGAAGCCTTATGTATTTGACAGCAACGAGACCAGACTTAATGTATGTTGTAAGTCTAGTTGCTCGTTTCATGGAGGCTCCCACAGTAATGCATCAACAAGTTGTAAAAAGGATTCTACGCTATGTGAAAGGAACTACTGACATAGGGTTGTTCTATACACGTTAAGCAGGGGAGAATTTGATTGCTTATTGTGATAGTGATTATGCGGGAGACATTGAGGATCGAAAAAGCACCTCGGGATATGTCTTTAAAATGCCAAATGGGGTAGTTGCTTGGAGTTTGAAAAAACAACCAGTTGTATCGTTATCCACCACAGAAGCAGAATTTATTTCTGCAGCAGCTTGTGCTGCTCACAGCATTTGGATGAGACGTGTTCTTGAAAATTTGGGAGTAAAGCAAGAAAAGTGTATCATCTTGTGTGATAACAGTTCAACTATTAAATTGTCAAAGAATCTTGTTATGCATGGTAAAAGTAAGCACATTCATGTTCGATTTCATTTTCTTCGAGAATTAGCAAATCAAGGAGAAGTAGAACTAATACACTGTGGGACCAAAGATCAATTGGCTGACATCATGACTAAGGCATTAACGTTGGAAGCATACACAAAGCTTAGAAAAAGGTTGGGAATATGCAGTTTTGAGGAGATAAACTGAATGTATAAAATAGTTCAGTTTAAGGGGGGATTTGTTAGAGTTTGTTATTCAGAACAAATCTGGTTCCTATTATTTAGGAGTAGATATTTATAATTTACAGTTGTTATTTCCTTGATTGTAGCCTTGATTAAATCATGGGCAACTTTTCTGTTAAGACTGATTGGCTTTATATAGCCCAGTTATTCGTTCAATAAATTAAGCTTTTACAACTACTTGCAATCTTTATTCATTTAGTCGATAACTGGGTAGTAACTTCTTCGTACCTTACCCGTTGGATAAATATTTGTTCCGTACCCATACTTATATCTGTGTGGGTATCTGTTATGCGGGTACTACATATGTTTTTAATATCCACGGATATTCACGGGTACCCACGAATATTTACAAAAAGAAAAATTTTAAATTTTTAACAACAAATTTTAACTATAAATTCAAATAAAGATATAATGTATAACATTTATAAATTTCAAACATAGTACAAATAATCCATTTAAATAGTGTTGTATGTGACAGTTTATAAATAAATGAAGATTTTTTAAAATCAATTGATAAAAAATAACCTATTTAAAATCAATGTGTTAATATTTTATTCGTTTTTTTTTAATTTAAATGATAGTATAGCAAGTACGGGTATCCACGAGTACGAATACTATGATAACTGTACCTGCTCCATTAACATGCGGTATAAATAATACTCATATCTGTTATTCGTGGGTATTCATTTTTAATATTCATTTCTTATCTGTTGTGAGTTTTATCTACAGATACTCACGGATACGAACTTTTTTACATCCCTATTTACATAGTCATGTGAATCACATACTACTAATTATTGCTAGAATGATACCGTTTCCTATAAAAGTTTGTAGTAAGTAAGACCATGAATTCATAAAGTAGATCATATAAAGTAACGTCCTCAATTATCTACATAGATTTGTTAAAAATTACATGTTAGTTAAAGAAAAAGTCAAATTATATTAATAAAAATAAATTATTTATAAGTTGGATTTGTGAAAATAAATTAAGTTTAAGCTTACTTTATAATACGGCATTATAATTTCTTAATAAGATTTGTCGATTTTGTAATAATGAATTAAGATTAAACTCATTTCTCATCAAGATTGTTTATGCATTGTTTCACTCTCCTTGCAAGTTTTATGAATCGAAAAAAAAAGGAGTAACACCTTTTTAAGTGGTAAGAGATGGTCCTATAAAAGTCATAGTTGACCTAATGTGTTGTATTTGTTGATGAGATTGGTTGGCTAGGACCTACCCAGTTAGTCCAATCGTATAAAATCATTATGTCCCAACAAAAATGTGATGCTTCACCATTCTCATTGTTCTTCTCGTGCAAAATATTTTTCTTTTCTCGAACAATTTTGGATTATGACGTAAAGACGTGCAACCTATAAACTCATATTTTATGCATCAACATAATAACCTAAATGACTTTACAATCATATATGAGGAATTAGTGGAGCTAGTTTCACAGCATATAATTTTGTGAACAAGAACTTTGGATCAAAATTGACAGGGTAACCGATTAGGTGTTGGTGAGTCTGCTCAACTGCCCTCAAAATCTTTTCTTCCAATTTCATATTTCCATGCTCAATCAATAATTATTCACATTGCTGTTTTACTACTCTATCCCTTCACTCTTGCAGACAATGATTTTGGGACATGAGACATTTATGTCATTTTGGAACATTGTCTACAGAACAAAATGTTCACATGTGTCAAAACTAAACCTCAAATTTAAGCAAACAAATTTTTTACTTCCATTCTGTAATCTTGCACAAAAGGAGATTAATCTTCAAGGAAGTACAAATGGAGCTTCGTAAAGGTTCTTTCTTGCTTTGTGATTTACTCATGTATATAATCCTCTAACAACTCCTTCCAAATTAATCATCCAATTTTGTAACCACAACTACTACATCTGTATTTGGTAGTGGAGAAAATCATTTGCATATATAGTTCATATAGGTCCCCTCCATTTAAGCCACTGTTGCTGCCTCTAACGTTGCTGCTCAAGGGTTATGGAAGTTTCAAGTCTTCAAAAGTTGTTGAAGACAGCACCATCTAAAGCATTGGTCATCAGATTCAATTTGGTGTGTCTTGCCATCTTTCTGGTTGTTTATGCAACCCTTCTTCTCCAACCATCTTCTTCAGTCTACTTTGAAAATGCAGCCTCTCTTGTTAGGTGCTCCTTGAGAGAATGCCATCACAAGGTAAGGTGAGCCTACTCTAATGGCATTTCATTCTTTTTCTTCTACTTCCTCTTCTTCTTCCCCTCCTTTTGCATTAAATGAAGTTTCATCCATGTCACTTTCTTTAAGTGTTTTCATGAGTTATAAATATGAAAATGTGTATGCATAACTTTTATATATGATATTGAAACTTGTAGGAAGAGAAAAGCATGAAGATGAAAGCAGTGATGGAGGAACCAGAACTGAAAACTAGAATGCGAAAGCAGAATGCGACTAAGATAGAGGTGCCTAGCTTCGTTGGTGAAATGGGGAAGGGATTGAAGATGGGAATGGTGAACATGCATGAAGATGATGTGAGCGAATGGAGCAACCTTGGAGAAACAACAGAGGTTTATTTCGAAAGGGTGTCACGGTTTTTCAATTGGACAGATTTGTTTCCGGAATGGATAGACGAAGAGGAAGAGAGTGATGTTCCATCATGCCCCGAGATACCGATGCCAGAGTTTGCAGCATATGAAAACATGGACATGATCATAGCCAAGTTGCCATGCAAGTACCCTGAAGAAGGGTGGGGAAGGGATGTTTTCAGGTACAGTAATGAGAAACTATTTGGAAACTCTGAACTACCATTTATCTATAGTTTGATCAACCAAAATCTAACCGTTTTCGGTCTTGCTCTTATATGTCTTGAGATAAAATAGTAAAAATAACCGTTGTCAAATATCCTTTCACACTTGTGTGTACATATTCATTGTTTTTGTTTTTTAGGTTACAAGTTCATATGATTGTGGCGAATTTGGTGGTGAAGAAAGGGAAGAGGGATTGGAATTGGAAGACAAAAGTGGTGTTGTGGAGCAGGTGTAGGCCAATGATGGAGGTGTTTAGGTGCAACGATTTGGTTAAGCGGGAAAATGAGTGGTGGTATTATGAGGTTGATGTAAAGTGGTTGGAGGAGAAGGTGTCTTTGCCTATTGGGTCATGCAATTTGGCTCTGCCTCTTTGGGTACAAGGTATGTTTAGTTGCTTACATATTCGTCAAGAAGTGGGTAGGAATTAATTCATAAGCTAATAAAATTATAGTTGGAAAAGTAATTAGTGTTAATTAAGCTAGGAACCTTTTTTTTCTGATTTTATGTTTGTAAATTGTAATAATAAGCTAAGTGCATTGAAAAATAAGCAAACATTCAAAAAAAAAAACGAAAAGAAGAAAAATATAAATGATCGCGCCAGGTAGGGGTCGAACCTACGACTTTCTGCTTAGGAAACAGACGCTCTATCCACTGAGCTACAGGCGCCTGGTTGATACCTTCTGACACATAGATAGTAATAAATGTTTTTATATTCTATGTTTTTCATTTTTCTTATTTTTTTGGTGAACATATAGATAGCATTGTAGTTGAAGGTTTTGGGTTAGGTGATATCTCACATCCAGCATAGCTAACAGCTTAAATTGTTTTTGAAGACATGAATAACAACAAAGACCATCAACTATATCTTTTGCCAATTATTTTTATTTATTGTCCCCATAAACCAAAGTGTTTTATGGTAGCATTTCTGATACATTTTATTGTATTTTATAAACATTTTTATTCCATTTATTTTTTTTTTCACGTAATTTATTTTACTTTTTTTTTTCTTCTTGTATCTTTCCCCTTTCTTTCCCAATTTATCCCGAACTGGGATCAAAATTATAGAGACCTTTTTTCTGTTTTTTTTTTTCGCAAAGTTGGTACAATTTATGCATAAGAAGACATGTTGAAAAGAGGTGCAAAACATTTTCTTTTTTACTAAAATACATGTACAAACAAATTCATCGGAGCAGGAAAATTAAAAAAATAGTGCCAATTATATCAAGTTTTCTCAAAGCAAATAAATAAAGTTTTATATGTTTGAGGAGTTTGCATGGAACTTCAAAAAATGCAAATATATTTTTTTGGTGACTTTGCTGCTAAGTATACCTTAAAGACGAAGAAGATATCTCCATTAATCTTAAGTCATCATTAGCAATGTTCCTGTGAAATATACAGTCCAACCGTTAATCATATTGTTTGCAGCTTCTTCTGGAAAATTGTTTTTTTTCTGTGTAAACCATATTTTATTTTGTACTTATCAACTTATTAAATAATTTTATTGGATATCACTAACAACTACGATAGCTACCCGAGTTTTAATTTAATGTATTTTTTGCATGGAAAGTTGAAAGCTAAAGGGTAACAAACTTTGATTGTAATGCAGGGAAAGGGTTTCTTAAAACACAATACTTTTTCGTACGCATGGAAAATAAAGAAATTATAATTAACAAATATTTTCGAAAATCAATTTTTTTTTATCACTTTTTTGACCTTGTGAATTTTTGTTGCAATTTTTAGGAATCGACAAGGTGTACGACACGTCAAAACTGGAACAGAACGTTCAAAGCGAAGCTCGAGCGAAACGCGAGGCCTACGCTACGGTTCTTCATTCGTCGGAAGGATACGTTTGCGGCGCAATAACGCTGGCGCAGACGCTTCTCCGATCGGGAACCAAACGCGACCTCGTGCTCCTCCTCGACAGCTCCATCTCCGCCGACAAGCGCCGCGCCCTCGAGCTCTCCGGCTGGAAGATCCGACTCATCACCCGGATCCGGAACCCGCGGGCCGAGAACGGCACCTACAACGAGTACAACTACAGCAAGTTCAGATTGTGGCAGTTGACGGAGTACGATAGAGTGATCTTCATCGACGCCGACATCATCGTCCTACGCAACCTCGACATCCTCTTCAATTTCCCTCAGATGTCCGCCACCGGTAATGACCAGTCCATCTTCAACTCCGGCATTATGGTTCTGGAACCTTCCAACTGTACCTTCGATGTTCTCATGTCGCGCCGCCACGATGTCGTCTCCTACAACGGGTACGAAGTTATTTTCCCTCGTAAATCTTAAACTCACATTTCTTATGATTTTGTTTACTGTTATAATTAATAAATGCTATTTAAAAATAAAATAAATCATCTGAACTTGATGTTGATATAATTTTTACATTTTAATTATTATACTTAAAATCTTCCTTTTTTAATTAGTTTAAATACATACCCTTTTTTAATTTTATTTGAAAAAAAATATAGAAACTGAACTAAAAATATATACGTACAATCATTAAAATTCTTCTTGTTTTAATTTACACAAGTTAGCAAATTACTTCTTCTTAAAAAAATCCTCTTTAAATTAGAATATTATATTGAATGTGAGCACTTTTAAAGAGCTGCTCTTCAAAAAGAATTGATAACATTATTTTTTAATAAAAATATTTCTTTAGTCATAAAAAATTACTTTTTATCGTTCTAAACTTAATTTTTGCTAAATATTTAATTACTCATTTTTAAAAGAAATATTATATATAAAATAAATATTTAATAGTTACAGTTTATGAACAATTTGTAACATGCATGGGTTTAATCTGTTGATTGCAGGGGCGACCAGGGTTTCCTGAACGAGATATTCGTGTGGTGGCACAGGCTTCCCCGGCGCGTGAACTTTCTGAAGAACTTCTGGGCGAACACGACGCTGGAGGCGAGTGTGAAGAACGCGATGTTCGGAGCGGACCCTCCGAAGCTCTATTCGATCCACTACCTGGGTCTGAAGCCCTGGCACTGTTACAGGGACTATGACTGCAACTGGGACGTGGAGGATCAGAGGGTGTACGCCAGCGACGTGGCGCATCGACGGTGGTGGAAGGTTCACGACGCCATGGACGAGCGGCTGCAGAGGCTCTGCCGGTTGACCCGAAAGAGAAGAACGGAGCTGAACTGGGAGAGGCGGAAGGCAGGGAAGCTTGGGTTGCCGGACATGCACTGGAAGATGAATGTGACAGATCCCAGAAGACAAGGCTCGCTTTTGATTGATTAGGTTATACCTAAATTAGGTTATAGTTGTACAATTTTTATACCACATTTTCCAATTTTCATTCTTTTCTTTTTTTATTTTGTTTTCTGCAAGTGTACTTCGTCATCTTACTTGTGCAGAGTTTTTTTTTTTTTTTTTTTTTTCTTTTTTTTTTTTTGTTTTTTTTTTTTATTATTTAAAATTATTTTTTTTTATT
>Ga0214545_1007025_pt1 | contig 19155 bp, 13 predicted proteins | sample CNSS4metaG_FD_160064 | JGI IMG/M metagenome (GOLD analysis project Ga0214545, IMG submission 160064) | Root nodule microbial communities from cowpea collected in UCLA plant growth center, Los Angeles, California, USA - CNSS4 | ecosystem: Host-associated > Plants > Roots > Nodule | place: USA...
CAAACATACAGACGTAGAATAAACATATCTAGTACAGTCCTCCACACTGATACATCTATGAACTCATATACATCAGGTAAGAGTGGGTAGAAGGGATGCTAGACTACACCCAGGACCGCAAAAAAAAAAACAGTAAAAGTCTAACTATAGTGGCACTCCTTGCCAAACTCCAACTTCTACTCAAGAGGAAGCGTCTCCATCTGGTTTCAGCTCTACTCCCACCAAACATAGGTGATCATTGCAAAAGGGGTATTATGCAAAAGCAGACACACAACAAAAAGGGTAAGCTAACTGAAAGAACAAATATCAACACATTTCGCAATTTAAGATGTCATTTATAGCATGTAATTCAATCATAAATCAAAGACTCGATATCCGGATTGTGTAAGTGACGTTGGAGCTCTTGGTGGCTTGCACCTGTAACGGTTCCCAGACTCTGCAGAGTCTGGACACATGGGTATTCACCCGACCGTTCCCAGGGTAAGTCCCCTCCACGTCTAAGACTTGATCGAGTCAGACGACGAGGACCTCCTGCTACTCCTCATGACATAATCCATTCTACTCTATCTGAGCTTGAACGATTATTGGAGTTTCAGGATACCAACCAGTATAGATTCCTTACATCCTTACACACACTACAATTTCTACTTGGATTTCCCTTGAAATTCCATTCCAAACTTCATCTCTTCATACTTACATTCATCCAATTAAATCATTCTATACATCAATGGTAGCATTCCAATCATACAGAGTCTAAATTGCACAAAGATGCTTTAAAACATATAGTTGTACCAAGGAAAACAGATTTGAAACACTACTACTGCAGTACCTCTCGCTCAGGCTAGAAAGTTTAGCTTAGGCGAGAGGTTATCTCGCTCAGGCGAGTCAGTCTCGCCTAGGCGAGACACTAACAGTGGCAAAAAGAGAAAACTGGGCAAATCCTCGCTCAGGCTAGGCTGGTTAGCCCAGACAAGATCGTGATCTCGCTCAGGCGACCCCAGCTCGCCTAGGCGAGGCTTCGCGCAGGAACAGAGGTGCGTTTCATGGCATTTTCGCTCAGGCGAGCGTCACTCGCCTAGGCGAAAATATCAGGACACGAACCTGTTCCTTCATGCAGCAAGTCAGTTTCCTTTTAACATCATTCAATTACTCACCAAAAATCACACAATCCATGCGTCAATTCATACATTTAAACATGCAATTCAAGCTTATTCACGGATCATCTAGAAAATTTAAAGAAAGGGTTAGCTTCCCTTACCTCTATAGGGTTTTTAACTAGTTAGAATTCCTTTCAACCAAGAGCTCCTCAATTGTACAACCTAATGAACTGGAAATGCAGGTTCAGAGAATGAGAATGATTGTTGGTTCTCAAAATTGACTCAACAGCAAGGGAATCTTTACAAATTTCGAATTGAAGAAGAAAAAGATGAAAAGGTTAGGTACAACTTACATGGAGGAGGGGAATTGTAGTTGGGATAGAGGATCATGAGATAGCCTCAGGTCTGGACTCTGAAATGGATGAAGAGTAAGTTCAGACTTCTCCTTTTGGTAGAGAGAAGGTAGAGGAAAAGAAGAGAGAAGGGTATGCTGTGAGGAGTAATGGAGTTCAATGGAGTGGGTGACAGAGAGTGAGAAGATAATAGGGGTTGAGAATTTTGGGTTCCCACACAATCCAACTATAAAATAGTAATAAGTTTTCCTATAACTCTTGTTTACTTTTGTTTCGGAACTATGTATGAAAAAATCAATCTAGATTACAGGTTTCTTTAAAAACAATCTCTTAATATAGCCTAATCTAATTGTAGTTTTGATCGATTTCCTCAATATTAAATATATATATATATATATATATATATATATATATATATATATTCAGTAAAAATATAAAAAACAAAAAGTATTATTTTAAGAAAAATAATAGGTTGGATTGATATTAACTTAAAAGTATGTTTCTATTTATTCATGATAAAAACATTTGTATATCTCTTTCTAATTCAACATGCTATTTGCGTAACCAATATTTAATCAGAGTAAATATGTTTTCAATTAACTTTTCAGATTCAAACATATTTTTAATTTAAAATAAACATTTTTTATTATATAGTCTCTGAAAAAAAAACTGTGCTTTAGACTTTGAGAATTGAAAAAAAGAAAAATTTGTTATACTCATTAGTATCTATTGAATAAAAAATATTAGATAATCATCGCACTAGTGTTTACCAAACAAAAACGATATTTTATAACTATTTGATAAGAAATTTTAAATGAAAAATGATATTTTAACCCACTTTTTTGACCCATTTTTAATTCATTGCTTTAATCACCATTAGATCATCTTTTTTTTATTTTTTTAGTGATGTGATGTGATGATCTAATGGTGATTGAAGTGGTGAGTTAAAAGTAGATAAAAAAAAGTGGGTTAAAGTATCATTGTCCATTTTAAATTTTAGAAAGATGACAAATAAAGTAAATATTTTACCGCCTTTTTTATAAATTTTAAGAATTATAAAGTTTAAATTTTTGAGAGATAAAAATTAAATAAGAATAAAAATAAACTTAAAAGTTATAATAACATTCATGTTTGTAGGATCAATGATACTCTACAAATATCTTCACCAGCCATTATTCCTTCGCCCTCCAATCCTCAATCTTTCACAAGGTAACCACTCATATGTCATCCTCTCGTATCCTTAAATAAACACCATGTGACATTATGTGCCATTAGCATGAACAAGATATATATGCCAAATACATTAACTAAAACGACTAATCCAAATAATTCTATGATTTGGCAAATATGCATATACGGAAAATAGGTAGCACTTTTTTTTTATATCCAAATTTAACTATACAAATGCCCATCAAATGATGTATTAAAGGATTTTTAACATCTTAATCATTCTTTCACTAAATCACATACTATTATGGTGTCAAGTATTACTTAATTGTTAAAAATTATAACGGTTAATATTGTTGACAACCTTCAACCCAACTAATATGGGTATATAATTGATTCATGGATTAATAAGGTTTATTTTAATACTAAAAATAATATCATCATCGATTGATTTATCGATCACTTAAGATATATAAATATGCTTGAAACTACAATTTAGTGAATGGGATTTAAAATCCAACCAACATGTATGTATATATACTTCATACAAAACTATTTAACATTACTTCTATCTAGAGCTACCATGGGCCGGCCACATAGTGAATTAACCATGGATTGACCACTTATTTAAAATCTGGCTCGATCAACCATGGGTTGACCATCTAATAAACTAATTCAACTCGACTCACTTATTAGTAAGTTAAAAAAATTCGAACTCAGTCCGATTCAGCATGGGTTGGTGGATTAAACGGGTTGGCTCACCGACTCACTTAATTAAAAAAAATATAATTTTTTTCTTCAATCTCAAAAAAACTAAATTATAATTCTGACTAAAATTTAAATAAACTTCAATAGAATCCAAATGCAATCCAAAAGGATGTTAAACTCCAACTAAAAACCAAAATAAAAAAAATACCAATGTGTTGGCTTGAAAAAACAACCTAACCCGACCCAAATGAAAAGCCCAACATAATAAAAACACTTATGTAACCTTTTATTTGTGGGTTGGCTCACCAACCCGGCTCACCAACCCGGCTCACCACGAGTTCAACTCGAATGAGCCAGGTTTTAGGTGGGCCGAGTCAAAAATTAATCCATATTAAAATTTATAAAACATTTTCAATCCAACCCGGCCTGAACCCGTGGTGGGCCAGGTTGGCTCGCGGGTTCCAACCTATTTTGACAGCTCTAATTATTTTTAGGGATGACAAAGTGGGATGGGCCAGCCTGTAGGCCCACTTGTAAAAGCATAGGGTGGGCTGACATTTTGAGCTCATTGGTCTATTGAAGCCTGACCCACATAACCTATAGCCCGAGTGGGCTTAGAGCGAGGCAGGCTAACCCACTAGTCTGTTTATGATGTTAATGAATGAGTGAATGCGTGATTTTGTTTTAGTGAAACATATAGCAACACAACAATGAAACCCCTTTTCCTTTTCTTTCTAAAATCGAAACATGGAATGCCTCTTCACTCCTCAACCTTCTAACCGGGCACCTCCTCCCTTCTAGCCAGTAGTGACACCTCCTCCCTCCCAGCTAACGATGGCACATCCTCATTCCCTCTCAGCCAGCAATGACGTATCCTCCCTCTCTTCCATCGACAATGCACCCCAACCCTCTAGAGGTTGCTGTAGAAAAGTTTTTTTTTTCTTGCTTTGGGGGGTGTCATTATTACAGGAAGAAGTATTGGTAATACTTTATTGTTGTAGAAAGCAGAGAGGAGCACTGAAGATATAGTGGACTTGCGATTTGAGGGTTTGGATTATGGAATGGATTTAAGCAGGGGCGGATCTTGACCAACATTGTTGGGGTGCCCAAATAATATATTCAAAATTTATACATTTTATTATTGTCACTAACACAATAAAGAATGAACTATAAGAAGAAAATTGAGAGACATAAATACCAAAAATGATTTATCAATATACCTATTTAAATAATCTATTCTTTTATTCTTCATCAATATACCTATTTTTTTTAAAAAATACTAAAAAATGATTTATCATAATCTAATAAAAAATTGAGAGACATAAATACCAAAAGAAAATTCGATGATAATCAAACCACACTTAAAATTCAATTATAAAAAACACACAGTACAATCATTTTTCTTCTATGTTGATAAAATAAAAAATTAATATAAAAGAGGCTCATTAAATAAATTATTAAACTAATATTTCACTATCAAGTGAGACAAAAGAGAATTACATTCTTCTTTATTTCTTCGAGGATGGAAGAGAATAGTTGAGAGATGAAAGCAAAAGTAATTGATCTTTTCTCTTCCGAAAAAAAAGAAAATAGGTAAGAATGGAAGATGAGAACAATTTGTAAGAAATTCAAGGCATAAACATATAAAAGAGGCTCATTAAATAAATTATTGAATTAATATGTCACTATCAAGTGAGACGAAAGAATTATCTTCTTCTTTTCTTCCTCGAGGATGGAAGAGAATAAAGGAGAGATAAAAGAAAAAATAATAGAACTTTTCTTTTCAGAAACAAAAGAAAACATGAGAATTAAATATGAGAACAATTTATGAAAAACACAATCTATAATAAAAACAAATAATAAAAAATATCTTGATAAATATTTTTAATCTTTATTCTTTATTATATTTGATTTTATATTTTATTATTTATTAGTATTAATTATTATGTTTATAAAAGAAATAAAATATTTGATTTAATATTTATAACAAAATAAAATCAAAATACATAATATTTATAATAAAAAAAATAAAATATCTATTGTAAAAAAAATTTCAAAATTTTGGGGGGCGGCAAGGCCCCTCCCTGCACCCATAATCATCCGCCGCCGGATTTAAGGGTTTGGATCTTGGAGTGGTGGTGTTGATGATTAAAATGGTTTATGGGTTTTGGGTCTTCTCCATTTGATGTATTTTTCCGTCGTATGTTTTGTTATGCTTATAGGTCTTTTCCATTTCAGTGTAGTCATTTTAATTAGGAAAAGCATGCTAACCTGCAGGCCTAAACATATGCGAGGCAGCTCATGAAATTCAATCTGCTTTCCAAATGCGATCGGCTTAGCCTGACTTGTATTTTGTGGGCTAAATACGGGACAAGTCTAAATGGGTCGGGCCAGCCTACATTGTTACTAGGGATGTTAACGGGACAGGTAAGGTATGGGTAGTAGCTCTCCTGTACCCTATCCGTTGGATAAATATTCGTCCCGTGCCCGTATCCATATCCGTCGGGTATCCATTACACGGGTACCAGTTTATTTTTTGCATATCCGCGGGTATCCACGGGTACCCGCAAGTATTTACAAAATTATTTTAAAAATAAATATTTGATGATAAATTCAAATACAATAAAATAAAATATATCACTGTCATAAATTTTAAATAAAGTTCAAAAAAACTCAAGTCTATACAAGTCGAAATAATTATAAAAATAAATATAAAATGACGTTCAACACAATGAAAATTCTTTAATTAGTGTTTTCATCAACAAGCCCACTTTCTCTAATTGATTCCTGAAAAATAATCACATAATAAACCTCAATTGCATCGTGCCAAGTATTCTTATTTTGATTCCATCATTTGACAACAAACATACCATAAACGTCATTATCTATATAGGGTTTGATGTATATGCCCAATTTCAAAGAAGGGAAAGAGAATAATGTCAAGGGGTGTACTTGGAAGAAGACAATGTACCAATACTTGAAGCTGGAAGAATGAAGATAGAAGACAAGATGTGTAGCTTAGAAAAAATTAAGTCAGAATGTTTTTTACTAATATATATATATATATATATATATATATATATATATATATAAGGGTATTTTTGTGAATTAAAGTTTAGCGGGTACGAGTGTCCACGGATACGGATACTATGATTCTCGTACCCGTCCCGTTAACATGCGAGTATAAAAAATACCCGTACCCACGAGTAGTGGGTACCCATTTTTAATATTCGTTTTCTACCCATTGCGGGTTTTATCCGCGGATATCGGGTACATATATTTTTGACATCCCTAATTGCCACCTCTAATTACTTCCATAGCAACTTATATTAATATTTAAGATATTAAAACTTGTTGCCCTTCGTCTTTGCACATGTCGCTTCATATGTCCTACATATGCCAAATGGTTTTATTAAGATAATTGAAGTGCCTATGAACCCTACCTTTTCAAATTCCTCATGGTCGTTGTTTTACTACGTTATTTCGAACATTCTGTATTTCTTTCTCCTTAGTCGCAAAAACTAGTCAGGTATTAATTCCTCTTTTATCTTTATTTTTCCTTTTGGACCATACTTACACTATTGCTTTACAACTCTTGTGTCTTTGCTTTAATTTCTATTTCGCTTTTGACATATGGATTATTATATTGTGAACCCTTGGGCCAAGTTGGATATTCTTAGAGAAACCTCAATATATACTTCTGTCGAAAAGGTTCGAGCTTTGCGACATGTCCAGAGTTTTAGTAAAGTCTACAAAGAGAACCTAGTGATTGTTGAACCTTGTAAACCAGAAGGCCCTATATGTGAAAGTCAAGAAGACGAAACACCCTTTTGCTTTATATATACCACTGTCGTTATGAAATTAGGGTTAGTTTCCTTTCGAACACTTTTGAAAAAGAAATTTTGACCCTGATGAACATTTCCCTATCAACTACATCCAAATAGTTGAGCATTCATTATGGCCTTTTCCATTTTGTGTACACATTTAGGTATAGTTGCCATTGCCAATACATTTTGTGAGCCTTTCTTAGCGGTGTACCTAGGCGGAGCCCTCTTTTCCCTTATATGACTTTGTATAAGAGTTTTATAGGAAAATTCATCAAAATCCAACCATCACCTACTGGATCCAACATTTTAGAAGGATTCTCCTTTATTGGTCTAACTCTCCCCGCGGTCAACAATCTTGAGAAATATAAGATTTGAGTGAGGATGAAGAAATACTATGATCAATTATCCCGATTAGGGGCTATCTTCGATCTTTTTCATCTTCTTCTATATGAATACCGCTTGTTTGACAGTAAAATCTACATTGGCATATTTTGAGCTTGGTATCTATTTTCTATTTTCCCAACTATCATTCATATACTTTATAGGTACTTATTTTATTTTGTATAAAAAACCATGAATCTCTTACACAAAGTGTTGGTTGCACCAGCTAATATCTCTTGTCATGGCATAAACGCATCACAATCCCTACTGCAAACTTCAGTTGTTCCAAAACAGACAAATTTGCAAACCCATAAAAAACGAGACAAGGTTGTTAAAAAGGTAGCCAATGGTGGAAGTCAGATACCACAAACCTTTAGTCAAGACTTTACTTCCCACGATCCAACTAACAAAAATGAAACCCCATGGATCCTCTTGTTGAAGAAATTACTATTGATGAAAACAACATTTTTGAAAGTTTTAAAACGCTTGCCCGCACAACAAAGAAGTGTTGTGAAGATCATACCCAGGCCAAGCTCATATTTTGAACAAAAAAAGTTTTTCAAAAGCTACACAGGACTTAGCAAATTTGAAGAGTTAGAAAAAAATCGCCAAGAAAATGATGAACATTACACAAAGTTGCTATCTACTACAGAAGATTATGAGCGATGCAGGAAAAATAAGTTGGATGATTAACAAGAGTGGAAAAAAGAAAAGGATATTTTTGTTGAACTCAAATTTTGGCACATTTGAATTGCTTTGGTTTTAGTATCAGATTTTTTCCTTCCATCTTGTGTTTGATTTGATTATTTTAATATTGTAGGTGGCGAATGAGCTTTTTGCTGAATTTTTTTATCCAACCAATAGTGAATTAACCCCCGATCAGGTTGTCTCTTCACCACAATATAAATTTCAATGTTATATGTAGTTAATAAATTGAAGATTTAAATGAGTATTGTTGACTTATTTTTCGGGATGAAGATTTTTTAGCAACAATGTAATGATTTAAAATTTTTTGAATTGCTTGGTTGATATACTTTGAATTCAATTTTGTTTATTTATTGTACATTGTGATGTTGTTGACAGATGTTGACATTTTCTTCTCACATATTATACCATTTCTGCCTAAGGACTTGCATTACTTTGTTGACTAACAAACATGAAGAAAGAAAAGGGAAAAAGCTTCACATAAAAGAAGACAATTATTGGTTGCATAAGTGTAAAATATTAGATCGGTTATGGGTCTTAATCGATATAATATGTCTTTCAAAAATCTTTTTTTTTCCTTTTTTTTAAAGGTATTAGATTGATTTTTTAAAATCGATCTAATATGAGTATATATTAGATCGGTTATGCAATTAACCTAATATGTCTTCAACATATTCATCAGTGTATATTAGACCGGTGGTGACACAAATCTAATATCAACTCCAGAACTAATTTAATATATCTATTTTGCACCGGTGTATCTAGTTCTCTAAAACACAAATAATCTATAATCTCTTATATATACAAATGAAACCTAACAAATTAAAGATTTTGACACGTGTTTCACTCACTTTTTTATCATAAAATAATTCAAAAATAAATAAAAATAATGTTACTAATGTTACGGTTTTTTATTTTAGAGAAAGGATACGAAAGCAACATGTTACAAGAGATTTTGGCAAAGTATAAGTTCTTTATTCATTGTTCCCCGCTATCAAAAGCATGCATATGCGTTATGTATGTGAGTGAGTGAATGATGAATAAAGATATTAAAGAAGAAGAAATGTTGATTATTAACAGAGTAATATTTTTTTAAGATATATACACACCTAATACAAATTCTTTGAACACTGTGGCATCAAAATCAGTAGCACCACTTGTTCACTGCATTATATATTGGACATTAGCCATAGCCATGTTATGATATTTATTGTGTCACTAATTCGTTGATTACATGTGTTTCTAAACTCCGTGTTCGTACATTGGAGACATATATTACGCTTTTCGATGAAAATACAAAACAAATGTTTTTTTTTCGGTATATCTAATTCGTGATTTGAATATAATCGTGAATTAAGTTCGTATTGAATAAAGTTAAATAATATATAAGAAAAAATTCATAAAATTATTATTTTAAAGTTGGAGTTAGAGATGGTGTAAAATATATATCTAAAATTTATCTAAATTTCAATTTCTGTAATGAATCAAACTTCCTCTTCTTTATATTTTAAAGTTGTCATATATGAAAATTAAAAAAAAATATATATATTGAGATCTTATATAGAGAGTTTATTCATACTAGAGACTAATATCTTAATCCAGTTTAAAATATGTTCAAGTATTATATTATAATAAAATTAATATTTATATTAACATGTTAAAGTATAAAAATAATGACAAAAATAAGACAAGAAATAAAGAAATAGTAATAGAGAGAATCTTATCAATCTGTGTCTCAAAATTTAAAGTTATCAGCCCCTTGCAAAATGTTAATAGTAACTAGTCTTTGATTAATTTTGAAAATATTATAATTAAAATCAATATAAGCTTTTCAATACATGGAGATATATATTAGGTGAAAACTGAACATTTGATATACGCAACCATAGATGTCGGCGGTGTCTTTCATTTATTGGTCACACAAGAAGAAAATGGGTTTCAAAGACCCTCTAAAGTGTAAAGGGTTTTTCTTCCTGTACCCCCAATTTTTCTTCCTGCACCTCCAAGTTTCATTGTGACTACTATTATATCTTTAAAAAAATAAAAATAAATTATAAACTAAATATCTCTATTATATCCTTTAAAAAATAAAAATAAATTATAAACTAAATATCTCCTTAGCCCGCACTCTCAAGAATGAAATTCGGTACCCCGATTTCTAAAGGTCGGTAACACCGATTTCTGAAAGCCAATAACGTTGGATTCTGAAAGTCAGTAAATTTATGATTTATGTATCTTAAATTTATGATTCTCCTATGATATTTCTTCCAAGTCAAGTTTTACCTAAATTAGTATGAATCTTAATTATGATTTTAAGAATTCTTTTATCAAATTGGCATTAACCTTAATTATATTTTTACCCAAATTAGTACAATCTTGAATTATGAAATTTAAAGGTTGTTGTGTTTTCTGCCGAAATGGTAAAATTTATGGATATATCTTGGGTTGCATTACAAATTCTACCACACATAATGAATTAGTTGAATAATCTTGATTTGGAATAGAAATTAGAATACCTCTGTTGCGTGAATTCAATAATTTAGAAATATTAGAAATTGAAAAGTGCATACGTGAATCACTCTATTAAAATGGTTTAAGTAAAGAAAATGAATAATTTTTTATTTAATTAGAAAATTAATTTATATAAAAAAAAATTAAATTTGGCACCCCTAAAATTTTATTCATGTTTCGCCACTGTTCGTATCTTGAAAATCGGTAATACGGGTTTCTGGAAACCGGTAACACCGGATTCTGAAAGCCGGTAACACCGAGTTCTGAAAGTCGATAACTCTGGTTTCTGAAAGCCGGTAACTACAAACTAAAAGGGTAGCAGTGAAATTATAAAAAAGTTGGGGTGTAGGAAGAAAAATTGGGGGTGCAGGAAGAAAAACCCAAGTGTAAAACTTTTCAGTGAGTTATTTCTTTAGGTCCGTTTTGTAGTGGGCCACTTCTTGAACCAAAATAAAACAAAAAAGCTAGAATGACTAATTTCTAAAATTGAAAATTCAAGATGCACCTAATTAAAACGAATTATTAGCATTTTGGCATTAAAGAAATAGAAAAAACTGTAAATGTTCCGCAACACAATTTTTTGAAAGAAGTTCATAAGCTAGAAAAGGTGCATAAAAGCAACAAGAAAACTGAATTCGGATGGAATATGTTTCCTATATGTTTATAAAGGGAAAATCAAAAGTAAACTTGTACATCATACCAATCATCGTTCTTGAGCCTTGATAAAGGCTTTTTTCCCTACGACTTAGTAAAGGAAAAGTAAAAAGAAACAAAAATAGAGGGAAGTAGAACACACCAAAGTACACACTGAATCCAAAATACGACCTAAACGTGTTTTAGCAACTTATTACACACATATCTCAAACACAATATTCAATTGGTTGCGTGTGTGTAGTACCCTTAATATTCAAACTCAGTTAATCCTTCTGCAGTTCTTTCTGATTTCTCCTTTGGAGCCAGTGAGGGGACTAATGTCTCCCATCTTGATAATGGCGGAGACAAAATCAGAGGAAAAGGAGCTTGGGTTGGTGCTGTAGCCACGCACTATGGAGTCAGTGGAGCCACCATTGAAGAGTTGCTGGTCAGAGTGGAGAAGACCCTTCTTCTGAACCAGGTTCCTGAAGTAGTAGTTGTCGAATGTGGTCGGAGTCTGAAGATCAAGCGGTGCCAGATTGTTGTCCCCTGACCCTGATGTTCTGGGGCAGCTTGATTGTCTTGTCCTGGCAAATGAGGTATCTATGTTGCTCTCGTTGTAGATGCGGGCTCTGAAATTTGTGCACCTTGCTTGTCCAATTGTGTGCCCACCTAACCAAGATGCGACTCATAATTAGTGAAGATAAGAAATTTATGACCATATGATTGCAATGTAATTAATTGGTAAATTATTGTACCCGACAAGGCGACCAAGTCCTTGGTGGAAAGTCCTAGAGCACTGAATCTAGAGATGAGTTGGTTAAGGTTTGAAGAAGGTGCAGGAATGCCATTGTTGGCAGCAGATTGGCTAGCAGTTCTAGCATCTCTTCTTCCAAGTTTAACATTCCAACTAGGGCCTCCAAGCTAATGCCATCAAAATCAACAACATATTAATTCAGATACATGTAATTAATTAATTAATGATTTAGTTTAATTTGAGGTTGTTGGTTCTTTGACCACTTACGATTTGAACAGAGTCTCTGGCAGCAATGGCAAGGATATCCGCACAGGAAACAACTCCTGGACACACTTTCTCCACGGCTGATTTTATGCTGTCAATGACTTCATATCCACGAGCAGAATTTCTGTTGGGGTTTGCGTTCTTCTCCCCGGTGAAGCTTGACGTGTCATCCAAAAGAATCGAACCGTCACATCCCTGTATTTATTTGTTCATGAGTTAGAGACAAAAAATAGTTGCATGCGACAAAATTGTGTGAAATATGCGTTGTTCCAAACAAAGTTATACTGGATGCATGCATGGAAATTACATTGACAAAGCAATCGTGGAAGAACAAGCGGAGGAGAGAAGCACCCATGCGGGTCTCCTTTGATATGGCAGATTGCACTGTGGATCTCACAGTGGAGAGGAGTTTTGGGCAAGAACTGTAGTAGAAGTCAGTAGAAAGTTGTGCATTGACACAACCCAGTACGAGGACAAACAGAACCAAACTGATAGTTAATCTAGAACAAAACGAAGCCATGTTTTGCTGAAACACACTAAGTCACTTGAAGTGTTTGTGTTTGTATGTGTGAGGGTGTGGCTTATTGGTTAATGGAAGTTGTGTATTTATAATGGTTTGTGGATTGAATGTGTCTCAACTCAACTCAAGGCAATTTGTCTCGGCAGGTAGCCTAACCTAACACGTAGAAAATGGAGAGTCGTATGTGCATGGGAAATTTGGGAATATTGAGTTTTCAAAAGGTGTTATGGGAACTAATTCAAAAACTCATTTATGAATTTTGATTATAAGGGATTAGAAAAGTGGTGAGAGATTCGATTTTTAATGAATTCAAAGATCAGGAAGTGAAAACCCGCGTCATTGTGCTGCTTTGTCAAATTATTACAATTGTTTGGTAAACTATTTTCCTCTGGAGGGGCCCATCGTATAACGCTTTGATGTGAGACATTTTTTATGCTTTATATCCAATGCAAGCAACACAGAGACAAATTTGACTGTTTGGTTAAATTAAATATTTCAAAAAAGAATAGAACGAGTTTTATATGTAATCTTATTTTAGTCATGCTTAATTGACTGGTTGAGAATATTTGTTTGGTAAGGCCACCTTTTGCACCTTCACTCAACCAAAATAAGAATACGAATCATAGTAATAATGTAGATATCGTATTTTTTTCATATTTTTGGTTCAGACAAACACAATAAATAATTTGTATCAACTACTTGTGCGATTGAAGTATTTTATGACCTCTGTGGTGTTCTGAGGCGGGTTTTACCAAGTGGTGTAAAGGGCACAGTGATAAGAGAAAGCTCCTAAAGGTTTTATTGGTGATTTTTCAGACTTTGCGGGCTGAATGTTCCCTACAGCAATCATATATAGCGTTCAAGGGAAGTAAGAAAGTAAGAAACTTCTTGGCATCATTTGGGTAAGATTAGGTCAGAAGCTTTACTTAACTCTACATAGCCTCACAATGTATAATAATGCTGCCTACATGACTATTAAACACACCTTAATCTTTAAAAAATCTAGTAGTGTAACTATCACTTCACTATATATACTATTCATTATTTAAAACACTAAAATAAAAATATTTTTCTTATATTTTTTATACTAATGGTATTCACATAAAAAAATTTAATAAAAAATATTAGTTCTTAAAGCCAACTTTGTTTCACAGTATAATTTTATATTTTCAAAAGTTATTTTCAAAAGTAAAAACGAAGAAAAAAAACATAAAAAGTAAATTGAGAACTGTTTCTCTAAGGTCGGGATGTCAGCAAATGTTTTATCATAGTGATCTCAGTCTCGAATAAGCAGATTTATTTTCAAAATTATCAATAGACTGATTTAGAAAATGTTACTAAAATTAGGTAAGTAGTGAAAACAATTTTGACCGAAGTCGTATTCCAGATGTGCGAATTTAAAAAATATATGATATCGTGTTCAGAGTAAATGACTTAATTTTCTTTCTCAGAAATTTAAAGTTGTTTAATAAAGAAGCACTTTTAATTGACATAGATAATTGAAGTCATTGATAGAAAAAAAAAATTAAATTTATCTAGTCAAAATTCGTAGATAATAACAAAATTCATGGGTAATCCAATTTTACCTACAAATTACTAACGACTTAAGATTTGTATGTAATAGTGACATTGGTAATTTTTTATGGATGTTTTGTTCGTGAAAAAGTCGATCTGTGAGTAATATATATGAATCACTATAGTAAATAATTTCTCACCCTTAAATTTCGTAGGTAATACATACAGTTTACTTTCCGTCAATGATTTTTCACCACTAAAAGTTCATGGGTAAACTTTTTTACAATCTATCATCTGTGGATAACTTCTCATATGACTAAATTCTCGTGGATAATTAATATGCATTTGTTAAAAAAATCTATATATTAATTAGAAATGTCTAATAACACATATTAAATGAGTTTGTCAATGTATTAATTAGAGGAGCATACCAATATTATCACATCTCTTTGTTTATATACTAATTTATATTTTTAATGAGTAAACTCTACATATTTTTGCATATGTTTTATATTTTTAGAGAGTCGATTCTATTTTTGCATATATTTTATTCTTTGTATTTTTACAAAGTTTACTATTTATATTTCTATAAATATATTGATTTTCTAAACCTATAAATTAATTTGAAGGTTGATTCTATTCAAAATTTAATTATAAACTTAAAAATATTCATTATTTATTTTCTTAATTTTTAAATCTCTTTTGACAATCACACAAACAAACATCAACTTCCGGGTAAGCACAAGTTTAACACTAATTTCTTAAAAATATTATTTTCGTAAATACAAAAATTATTTAATTTTTTTGTCTGTAACCTTTGAAATTTAACTTAAAAAATATAATTATTGTTTTTCATCAACTTTAAGCTCTCTTCTTTAATACTATAAAAATATGTTATTACATCATTTATATAGTTAAAATATAAAATACTAATACACCATTAATATAATTTTTAGACGCAAAAGTATAAGTAAACCTGACAAATTTAACATGTATTTTATTAATCACAATTAATTAACCCTAAGAAAATCACATGTCAATGTGATTTCAAAGCTTATGCTATAAATATAAACCAACCTGATGTGATAAGTTTTCCTTTACCTAACAAGTGCTGAACAGAAAAATAATCATAAGTTAAAAGTTACAAATTTAGAAAAACTATTCAAAAGATTTTCCGTAAAATTAGTTAAGTTTAACTAATAAAAAAATATTTTATTATTTCTATTTTTCTTTAGGGTTAAGTATGTTTTTAGTCCTTGAACTTTGACCCAAAATTGGAATTCGTCTCTAGTCGAAACTTTAATAAATTTTGGTCCCTAAACTTTAAAAATGAATGAATATAGTCCTTTTAACCCAATTGTGTTAACATTTTTTTTAGGTTTCAAACACATTTCTCAGTAAATATTGAGTCGAGAATGTGTCAAACGACATAAACAACTCCAATACTAACATGAAACACATTCCACAGGTTGAAAAAGTCAACTTAATTGATTGGGTTAAAAATGACTATATTCATTCATTTTTAGAGTTTAAGGACCAAAATTTATCAAAATTTAAACATACTTAACCCTCTATTTATTATATGTTTGTTCATAGATACCTTAACTGTATATGAATTCAAATTCGAACTTTAAATATAATATCATAATAATTTTATTTTCTTAAATATAACCGTCTTTAACTCGTGACAAGAAAGAAAAAGAAAAAACGCGTGGTCTTAAACGCACAAAAATAAGCTGCTTACGGTCTCTAAAACAAAACAAAGAAATACTAGTTAATGTGCCTTTTGCTCTAACTTTTCTTTAAGGAACCGTTTTGCCCAAAAGTTCTTAGACGTTATTAATAAAATAACTTTGACTGATAAATTACATGGTTTGCTTTTGCTTAATATTTAAGGTTCATCGTTTGAAAAATTCAACCTCGATTTGGGCAATTTTTTTTCTCTTTTTAAATAATTATCAAACAAAGAATAGTAAGTATATTGAATTTATATTGGTCTTTTCAAATTTATATTAGATTTGGTTGTTCAATGCATTATTCCATACGATTGTGATTTTGGTTATAACTGTTATTATATTGTTCTTAGTAGGCTAAATGGAATGTAGTTAATTAGTGATTCTTGATATAAGCTTTATGGAAATCACATTTGAGACGTGATCAAATGATAAGTTGAGCAATGGAGTGTGAAAGAGCTAGAATTAGAAATATTGACAACCATCTTAAAAATTAGGAGTTTAAATAATTGATCGCATTTTTTTTATTAATTACTATTTGATATTGAAATTACGGAATAATTTAATGACCAAGATATAACAAGTGATATCTAATGTCATAATTAATTGAGAAGCTATTGAGTCACCTAATTATTAGTATGATCATTTATATATTTGATAAACAATAAATATGTACGAAATTTTTTTAATTAAGTTAATTTTGGTAATTATATGTTAATGTATTCTATATTAGATAATTACTGCAAATATATGAATTAATGATCAAATAAACTATGGTTATAAAAGAAAACGTAATGACTGTGACATTTTTGAAAATACAATCAAAGTATAGGTTATGGTTCAGATAAAACCATAATATATATTAATATTTGGTACGGTTCTTTAGAAAAATTATAGTCTAAAGTGTGACCGTCTCACAATATATGTTACAATTTTATCTAAACCATAGCCTATACCTCTTTGAATAGGGTTAACTTTTTCAATTTTTTACTTATGCACAAAAGCTTTTGTTATCTCCCATCGCTACAAAACTTATTGTTTTCCTCCTTCACCGTGAAGATAAGTTTTTCTTCTTTTTTTTTTTGGTTTTTATTTGGAAGAACCCATAAATAGTTGCGTTTAAATTCGTAATTGTCTTCCCAATTGTTTTTCTCTTCTTTTTGTTTTTAGCCTATTGTTTCAACATTATAGTCCGGTCATTAAAATAGTGATGCATTTAGAACTTCTCAATGACCTACTTTACCACTGTGACCATCTTTATTTATAATTATGATAGTTTTCATAATGTAAGTAAAAGGTTAATAATTGTATATGAAAAACTTTTACTCTCAATCTTTTATATGTACTTATAAATTAAAAATATTTAAACAATATTATTTTCCTTTTTGGTAGAAACAACAGCTATTATTGAGTTTATATATAGAAAGAGAGGAATGTAAAAAAATAAGGTTTCCACACGATGTTGACTTAGTTTTGTGTTTGTCCTGTAGGTTAATTTTGTCGGTTGGCGATAGTGGACTTGTATGAAGGTCTCTGTCGTGTAGACAAAGTCTGGGAACAGAACATAGCATAACAGTGTCCTTTTGGAAAACTAGAAGCCTTTAGTTTAGTTGCATGTTCTTTTGACCCTCACAAAGTGAAAGCTTGATACTTTAAAAAACCTATTTTTCTCATTTTGACAGTGTGTAACGAATCCCCCACTACTTTTACATACGATTTTTTTTTTATTATTTGCAGCAAGAATATAGTCAACAGCTTTTGAAGCTTAAAAATAATTAAAATAAATTTTAATTCTATCTCAATAAGTTTTACACATGGGTGACAAAAGATTATTTTTTTAATATCCAATCAATTTAAAATTTATTTTATAAATTTGGATCTTAATTTGATTTACAATTTATAATTTTTTTATTAGATATCCATTCTTTTATTTAGATTTTCAAATATGAAAAATTCAAATTTTCAATCTAAAATTTCGGTCTAAGTTTTTAGTTGAGTCGAGTTGAAACTCGAGATTGATTGGCCTAGGTCAAAGGTTGAGAGGGGTCAGCCTGAGTCAAATGTCGAGATGGACCAATTTAGGTTAAAGATCAAGACGGTCGATCTAGACAAAGGTCAAGATGGGTCGACCAAGACTAAAGGTCGAGATGGATCGGGTCGGGTTGAAGGTCAACATAGGCTGAATGTCAAGATGGATCGGCTCAGGTCGAATGTCAAGACAGTCTAGCTTACGCCAAAGATAGGTTTCCCTAGGCAAAAGATCAAGATGAGTCAACCTGTGTCGAAGATCAAGTAGAGCCGGCCTGACCCGAAGATCAAGAATGGTTCGGTAGAGCCTGTTTTGGCCGAATTTTGGTCAGGTTAGTCTCGAAAAAATTTCAACCAAGTCGTCCCCAACCGAAATTTGGATAAATTCGGCCGAGTCAGCACCAATATAAATTTGGCCGAATTTAAGAGAGGTTGCGCTAGCAAAAATTTGATCGAATCGGCCCCAACCCAAATTGGACCCCACTCTTAGTCAAAGGTCAAGACGAATAGGCCTAGGTCAAAGGTCAAGGCAGGCTGAATAAGTTCAAAGGCTCGAGCCAAAGGTCAAGACGACTAGCTTTGGCGGAAGGTTAAGACTGGTGAAACTTGGGTCGAAGGTCAAGACTGGTGAGCCTAACTTAGGTGGAAGGTAAACTCGTGCCCACTCCTAATTTTATATACCATTAGATATTTATTAATGCAAATTCTACTTTTTTAAACATAAAAATCACTAACATTTCCAATTGATGAAATTTATTTAATAAAATTATATTAGGTTTACAAACAAATATAGACTTAAATGTTTTAGGATTGATTTTTTTAATATGTCATATATATATATATATATATATATATATATATATTGTAAATTACACAAATTAAAATATTATTTAGGGTTGAATTGGTTCCTTAACTTTTAGTGAAAATTGAAATCAGTTCCTCTTCAAAACATTGAA
>Ga0214545_1007026_pt1 | contig 19151 bp, 9 predicted proteins | sample CNSS4metaG_FD_160064 | JGI IMG/M metagenome (GOLD analysis project Ga0214545, IMG submission 160064) | Root nodule microbial communities from cowpea collected in UCLA plant growth center, Los Angeles, California, USA - CNSS4 | ecosystem: Host-associated > Plants > Roots > Nodule | place: USA...
ATTGGTTTTGAAAAAAAAATTTTAAAGTTTTTTTTTTTTTTTTGTTTTTCTATTGTATTTTACAAATTTCAAAAAAATAAACATGAAGCTTTATTTATGGATATTATGAGATATATATATATATATATAAATATGTTATGTATATATAAATAGATTATATTTATAAATAACATACTAAAAAATAGTTAGTTTATCAAGTAAAATAAATTAATAAATATTTTTTCAAAAATAAACAATTTAATTTAATGTATATTTATCATTATTTAAAAAGAAATAATTTATACTTTAAAAATATATATAATTATATTTCATAAGTAAATCAGTAAATTTAATACAACAAAAATGAATGTACAATTTAATATAATTATAAATATAAAATAAATCCCACATATCTAATATATTTTTCTTTGTAATCAAGTCAAAACTAAAATTAAGTGAATACTAAACTTTTTAGTTGTATTTTATTCTATGTAAATAACTATTTTGTGTGAAAAAATTTATCTTCAATTTCATTTCATAATCTTGTTTGATAAGAAAAAAATCTTGTTGTCTAAGTAAAAAGTAAAATACAATTTATTAAATTAATCACCAAAATAGTTCGGTTCTTATTATGTGTGATAATAAAATACTATTTTCAGGGTGGTTCCTTAACGGTGGATGTTGTAGAAGTTGAAGGACGACGTGGATTTAGTGATATTGCAGAAAACGCAGAGCGTGTGTTGGTGTGAGGAATGAATGATCAATGTCCCATCAGGAGCAAGCCTTAGTGTCCCTTCTCTCCCAACTCGCCCTTTCCTTCGACGGCGCCGTTTTGGGCTTCGCCTTGGCCTACGCCGCCATCCGCACCCTCTTCAAATTCTCCGCCACTTCTGCCGCCCTCCGCAAGCTCCGCCGCGCACCTTACCTCTCTGTTTCCGACCTCCGATCACTCCTCGCCGATACTCCCTCTGACGCCGACTCTACCTCTGACGGTGGTACAATCGTAATTGTTCGCGGCACCGTTGATGCCAAGTCTGCCGTCGATGGCTCCTGGAAAACCCTCAGACCGGGCGTCTTGGTCTCTCGAGAGTCCGGTGATAAAGGCGTCATCCTTCAAAGAACCCAAACGGTAATCTCCTTATTTCTTTCTCGAGTTTATTGAGATTAATGTGCGATTTAGCAGAGGGATTTGCATGTTTGTTGAAAATTCGCTGTCGTAGAGAGTTTTATTCGAAATTTTGGGGTGTATGTTAAGTGGCTATTAGTGGTTTTAGAACAGTGGTCGACCTGTAATTTCGTATGCTTTAATTTAGGAAGTGAAAAGTTGAAATCCTGGAGTACCGTCAGCTCACACTTGATTCAGAACAAAAATTCGTGAAGGTGGAAAGTAAAACGGAACTTAGTTTGTTTGTACCTTCAATGTTGGTTGGTTGGTTGAATGTCAATCCGACATTTTCTTTCTTCAACTATCAGTTGCACACTATTAGAGCATGTGTTGTTAAAGAACCAGAATGAACCAAATTGGTAACAATTGAATTGAACTGTAAAATGGACCATGCAACTAAATTGAACTGACTTTGCTTCACTCTGACTGCTTTGAAACGAACAGTCTTGGACTACAATAAACTGATTTTGAAAAAGGAAGTTTAAAGATAGATAACAATGCATATAAGTTTTTTTAATATTAGTTATTTCACAATAATCAGGCAAAATGCCCTATACATATATAGTGGTTATTAATATTAAACTGTCCATTGTAGAAGTGTTTATTCGTTATGTCTGCAGAAATGACTAGATAATTGGGAGTTTAAAACATCCTATATTAGTTAGTAGAGTTTTCCATCTCCAATAATATGAAATGATGAGACAAGAAGAAAAACTTTTCCTAAAAGTATTCAACTTCCATATTCCAGAATTACTAGTTAATCAGTAACCAAAAAAAGCTATTGAATCAAATGGTTTGTAGTTTAAAACAAAAAATAAGTACAACGGTATTGCATATATCCACATAAAAATAGATTTAATAGAAACACGGCAAGTAAGTGGGAGAACCAAATAAAAAGTGGTTAATTCATTTGAGCATATTTGTTTATTTTTCTTTACTTGAAATTACACATCATAAGTTGGACACCAGGTCATGAACGAGGGTGCTTTACAAAAATCAGTGGAAATTCTTTGAAACCAACAAGATAAACTACTTGCTTCTAGCTCTGAACTTTTTCTATAACAGTTCACTTCAGTATTAAAACTGATTTTGAAAGAGTTTAGATTCAATTTATTTTAAAACAGTTTAGTTATTTTGAAGTTAATTTAGTTCGGTTATTAAAGTTAGTTTTAGATTAGTTACTTTTGGACAATCTTACATTTTGGATTGGCATTCGGCACAGTGAAAGGGTTTATCAAGCACATCATCAATTGTGTCCTACTTTTCAGAAACGTGAGTCCATCTCTCATAGTTTGTTGGTGTTTAGCGTGGCTCAATGACTTTTCGAACACACGATTACTTCCACCACCTTAACCCAAGCCCTCAGTATGTGTATGTATGTATAACTGCACGTCAAACACACTATATGCGTATCCTAAACTACAAAGTTGTTATAATCTAATTGTTATAATTATCTATTATATCAATAATTGCACTTCGTCTTCTAAAGTATGACTTCAGATTGTTACCTAAGAGTTCCCTGTTCAATTTATGGATAGTGTACTTTTTGATGTTTTGGCCATAAGATGTTCTTTGATATTAAGTATTGACATGCCTCCTATTGTTCTTGATTTATTTATATGAACAACTTTTATGTCTTAAAGGAATAATATCTTTTTCGTTGTTGTAGAAAATATAAATTTAGTTTCAGCTTTAATGTCTTGCAATTTAGTAAGTTATTTGTGAATTAGAGGTCTAATTTATTTATTTGTTTTGTGTTGATTATAATGAAGTGTATATACAATGAATGGAAAGGATTATTTGGATGGACTTCTGATCTTCGGGCCATATTTGCAAGATCTTGGAGACAGCAAGAGTCTACATCTTTAAGGAAGGTAATGGGTGCATAACTTTGTTACATATATTGAGGTTCATAATGTATAGAGAGAATTCTGGTATGATATGTTCAATTGATTTGTATTTCATGAGGTCAAATCTGATACCAGTTGGTATATATAATTGAGTGGGGTTGACAACAACTCTCTATCCTAGTAGATTATTTTATATCCATAATCAATTAGTGGTTTTATTTTATTTTTTTAATTATATATAATATATAGTACTATCTGTTGCTGCAAAAGATTGTGCACCATGGAGATGCTTCAGCTGATCTTGGCCTGGGTTAGTAAAAGCAGCTCAGCATTTCAAACAGGATGCACTTTCAGTTGCAATGTCTGGAACACGAGCTAATGAATAGTAATAAAGGAATTTGATCATAGTTAAATTACTGCAGTTAACAAGTACCAAGTTACTCCACTCCTGTTTTTCAAGCTGCAATGTGAGAGGTTGGAGAGGTAGAGATACAGCTATATCAATTTCCTGCCAGTATGCTCCTATCCCCTGCCCCATAAAAAAAGGATATGAATGCTTTTTAGTTTGCATTTATTTTGTGTTTTGAAACTGATTTTAATGTGAAAAGTCTGTATGTGGATTTTATTAGATGATAGAAAAAAGATAGAAAGTTACCAAAGGAATAAAAAAGAGAATAAAAACAGATGGATAGTTGAACTAGAACATAGTAACAAGAAAAAGTAAACGAAAGAAAAGAAGATAGATTCACAGAAAGAAAGTTATAGCACAGAGGAAGCTGCAAAGAAGCAAGCTTGGCCTGTGGGCTACTAGGATTTGACTGGAAACTGGATGGGCTGAGGTTTGGAAAAAGATTAGCCTCCACTTGATGGTATAATAGTAGGGCATTGATCTGCAATTCTGCTCATATTCAGCCGTGATTTTGGTCAGTATGCATTTGACACGGAGACACAGTGCTGTGAGTTTCTTGTTGTGGCTAGGGGCCAGGACTCTGTGACAACATCTCTTTGACACACTGTTGTTGAGCCTTTCAAGGGAGATTCAACACTAATAAACCATGAGACAACCATATAAGAAACTACCACACAATCTTCTATCTAATACTTTAAAGACAACGCGTTTGTGGGTCTTTTATGTCGTTCAACTTTTTTATTTCTACTCAACGCAAGAATCATAGTTACACTTAAATTCTTAATAGATGTTATTCTTAATAGATGTTGCCGTTGGATACTCTGTATGGATTGATTATGATGTGTCTTTTGGTTTATCTTTTCTTTGTTCCACCTTTGATCTTAATTTGCTTTAATAGCTTGCACATATAATGGGTGAGTTTGTTTGTGCTTATTTTTTGAAATGAGAGTATTTTGAATAAAATAAGTATATTTCTGCTTTCTTTATGTGTTTGTCTAATCTGCTTAGTTAAAAAATAAGCAGCTTTCTATCTGATTCTCAAATAAGTGATTATTAAGAAACGGCTTATTTAAAAAACACTTACTTTAAGTGTAAACAAACCGGCCCATTATATATTCAAATTACAATGCATTGGAGGAAAAAAGAGTTCAAGCTCAAAATTAAAAAAAAATTGAATATTAATTTACTTTATGTATTGTAATGGTGCTTTACAAAATAAAAAGCATTAAGTTTTGTTTACACTGATACTAGACTCATAATGTTACCAAAATAAGGAGCAAATCATGAAATATATGTATTGAAATATGAAAATCATTCTTTAAGGATCATATAACAATAAAAATAACAACTAAAGTCCTGCCCCACTAAGAAAGAATCATGTAAGATATTGTAAATAGTTTTAGATACAATAGTATGAAATGTATTATAGATATTCTGACTATCTTTGTTGTAGGTGCCTTTTGTTCTAATTGATGTTGGACGGCGACCATCTACTCTTGAGTATGTTGTTGTCAACATGGATGGCTCAAGGCATCCATTGCCTCTGACAACGGTTTATCATAAATTGCAACCAATAAATGCTTCTCCTTATACTTTCTTGCAAGCACTTTTTGGGCATGAATATCCGGTGAGTTGATATTCTCATTACTTATTTGCCGTGGATAGTATAATCATGAGTAATTTTAAAGCTCAATACTTGTACTATTCACTTCAATCAAGTGGTGTTTCACATCTTTGACTATCTCTTTTGAAATTGTTGATTTTTGGTGTATCACATTTGCTGAAATGTTATCATATGTTTCTTTTCTGCAGGTTGGACTGCTAGATGAAGAGAAAATACTTCCATTGGGGAAGGATATCACTGCTGTTGGCCTTGGCAGTTTAAATAATGGAGTTGTTGAAATAAAGTCATGCAAAGATCTACCATATTTTTTGTAAGGCCTAAGATTTTGTTTTGGTGGCGCATTAATATGAGTGATACTGAATTTCGTAGTTTTCCGCTAAAGTTCATTATCTGAGTGCATATATCTCGGTAAATATTCATAAGTGAATTCAGCCTGTGGACGTTCTGCTTATGGTTTTGTTCTCTTTTGTAGATCTGACTTGAGCAAAGATCAGATGATAGTGGATCTTTCCATCAAAACGAAAATTCTGTTTTGGGGTGGTGTTGCTCTCGGTTCAATGTCAGTTGGGATCCTTGGCTATGCAGTTGTGCGGTATGTTGGTTTGACTTATCTGTCCATTTATTATGTTACTTCTGTGAACTGCATTTTGTTAATTATGGTTGACTTTAGAATATTTTGAAACAAATGGATTTTCCTGGTTTGATAATCTGCCTTCATGCGGAAATGATTTGAAATAATACTATTAGTAATTTTGGGTGATTAAAGACATAGTTGTATTGGGGGCAATTACACACTGCTGATTTTCAGGAACTGGAATAAGTGGAAACAGTGGAAGCTACAGAGGCAGCTCCAGCAACAAAGGCAAGCAGTGAGTGATGTTGAACCTCAGGTGGATGATGAGATTGAAGATGTTCCAGATGGACAATTATGTGTTATATGTCTGATGAGGAGAAGGCGTTCTGTCTTCATCCCCTGTGGGCATCTTGTGTGTTGCCAAGGGTGTGCCATATCAGTTGAACGTGAAGTGGCACCTAAATGCCCTGTTTGTCGTCAGGAGATTCGAAATTCAGTGCGGATTTTTGAATCATGATCAGACACCAGCGGAATGTTCTGTTCACTCCTGCGGCAGGAAACTTTAACACCTGCTAATGAGAAGAATGTGCTTTTTGTTTTGATAAGATATGGAATATGGAATTTTTGGGAAAACTTGTCTTGCTCTTGTTTCCTGTGAACTTATGACTTTATCTGGGGTAGATAATTGGACATGGCTTAAATTGGTTGGTCGAGGTTAATTCGTAGCTTCCTCACTTTCTCACTCTGCCAGGTCTTTTTGGGAAACCTTGCAAGATTTTCCAACTAATCCAGTTGCAGTGTACATAAATACTTAATTTTGCCTTACACCTATAGAGTGAACTCTGATATGCTCTTGTTCATTTCATGCTGCTTTCTAGTTAAAGGTAATCTCACGAGTAAACCTGTAAATCCTACATTAAAAAGTAAAAACTGATGCTGGTATTCAGTCAATTCAGCCTCTTGTTTGTTTGCTGAGCCTCATGCTCTTTTTTTGCATTGACAAATAGGGTTTATTGATTTCAGAAGATGAATTTGTTCTAGTTTTTAAATTTTAAATGTCAGTATAGAAAATAGTAAATTTAAATATTTTAATGAAAATAATTTCTCACATGTTTTTGAAACTTAAAAAGAAAAAGAAAAACGAGATAATATTTTAGTGATTAAAAGTAAAATAAAAATGAAATAAAATGTTTTTCTATTTAAAGCAGGCCCAGAAATAGCAATTGACTTGTATAATCCAGGGGGATTAACAAAGTGTGATTATTATACACAGAGGAACTAATTGTCTATTAGTATCAATTTTTTATTTCAATAGAATTGACTACGAAACTTATTAATCTTTTCATAGCTAATTACAGAAGTAGCTTCATTAAAAATAAACTACTGAGAACTAAAGAAAATTAAAATAAATTTTATTGAAATAAACTACCAAGCCCAAATTTACTATGTAGTTTTTCGTATATCCCATGTGCAATGTTTTTTGGCTTATGATCTAGATCTAACTTCAGATTTATAACTGAAGAACAAACAACAGATGGGAAACTCTGAAACAGCACTATCTTCTTGACAGTTACCAGTCATTGAAAAGCACTGACAAAATAATTTGCATCCTTCTTTGTGTTACAAAAGTTATACAATCAAGAATTTTACATGGTGGAGAAAATTAGCAGTGGAAAATCTTTTCCTCTCTAGAACCTGTTTGATACAAACTTGTATTGAATTCTAAGTCATGAATCATCATGACGTGAATGTTGAGCTCTGATCATTCCCATCCAGCTTCCACAAGGAGCAGAAAGAAACAGGTTGCCCCTTCCACCATAGTCCTACACTTCTATTATCATCTTCAACTTTCATCTCCCAATTACTATCATATTTTCTCAGCAAAGCTCTACCTCCATCTATTGCATCCTCACCAAGCACTTCCCCCACAAACCCGGCCTCTTTCATTCTCTCACACCATTTTTCCTTCCCTTCATTCATCTCTCGCTGGTTTGTCAATGCCTTTGCCGCCTCACCTTCCATCACTCTCCTTTCATCACTGTCACGACCCTTAAACGCTGAGCTTGTTGAGTCCAAAAACCTCCACAAGTACTCCACCCTTCGAGAGAACCCGGTAGCAAAATCCCCACAACAATTGCAGCAACATTCCATGTTGTTATCACTCAGTATCACCCCTTTGGGCTCCATGTTCCTCAGCACTTTCAAAAACTCACTCTTTTCACTCTTTTCATCAGTGCTATTGTGACTTAACTGATGCAACCTAAACTGTGCACAAACAACAAAGATTTCATCTGGGGAGGTGTCAACACTTTGAGCAGTCAGTGTATGCAACGGACAATTATCTAGCCTTTTAATCTGCAAATTCACGTTCATTAACTGAGCAAAACCAAGGAGTCTAGATGAGAAGTTGTCACCGGGAGGACCAATAGAAAATGGGGTGTCAATTTCACTGGAAGAAGCAGTGACAACAGTGAGGCGAACCAGTGGAGGAGGTCCACCAGGTCTGCGACTCAAGGCCTCTAGAAACGTTGGCCATTGCATGCCATGAGAGGCTCCAATGTCAAGGATGTGAAGGGTGCGTGAATTGTCATTGTCTTCCCCAAGAACTTGAAGGATGGAAGCATTTGCTATGTTGTTTGGAAAAGAAAACCAAGGACTAACCTCATAGAACTTGAGTAGTGTCTTCTGCAAGAACCGTGGCTCAGTAGATGCAAAAGTCATGGACCCTGAAGAGGTAGATGCTAGAGAAGACGATAAGTGGAGTGTGAGTGCTTTAAGACCATGTGCTGCAAGCCTGTGGTTAGCATCACCCGTAGGTGATGCTAACTCATGGAGAACATACAAGAGGTGTTGCACGCGGCTCAGATTTCCACCAGTTATGGCTGCAGCACAAGGATTGAGCAACTGTTCAGCCCACCTTCCTTCCTTGTTGTTGCAGTTATTTGCCACACCCTTAGCAGTACCTCTCTTGTTCCCACCAGGTTTTCTAACTGTGGTTGTCCCTTCTGCGTCTCCACTATCTGCTTCACTATTCATTGTTTTGCTCTTGATTTTCTTGTACTTGTGGTGGTTCTGTGGTGGTCGGAGACTTGAATCATCAGTAGTGGCACTTCTTTTCTTGGGCAAATCAGAGAGTGGAAGGTTGTTAGAAGCACAAGGCTCAGGGGGTGTTGTGCTAGTTGCAATGTTGGTGGCATTAGGGGAACTGGTATTAGCATCAGTTTGATACTGGCTGCTTATGTCTTGTTCCCACAGTTGGATGTCAGAAGAGTTATATGGTTCGTCCAAGAATGGTGGAAGTGGAAAGAAAGAAACAGAAGCTTCAAACCAGTCTAGACTATGATCTGATGTTGGATTTGGTTCCATGATCATTGTGATGGAAGTGGGTGTTGTGAGATATTGAGCAAAGATTGAAAAGGGTTTTGAAAGCTTAGTAGTGTTGGATGATTGACTAAAGGGATGAGGAGAGGGTATAGGACATATGAACCATAAAGTTTCATTAGTTTTTGGTAAAGAATTTTAAAATAAAGCATGGTGCAGTGATGCTTCGTAGTGGTGACAAATGAGGGAATTTTCTAATTGTTTGTGTGCTGTTCGTTTGGAAGATGTGATGTTTTATTGAGGTTTAATATTGGTTGCATAGGCAACTAGGAGACGATAATGTCTCTTCTTTATGTTGGGTGGTTAACTTGTTCCTTTGTATTATATGGCGTTTGAAATCTGCTTACTGTTTAAGATTTAATAAAGGAATTTCAATGAGTTTGTGGATTGTGATAGGATCATCCAAAACTTTGGCCGGCACATACTGTTTGACTAATTGAAATTTGGTGAAAAGTTTGTATCTGGCAAGGCCTTAGCAACTTTTTGTGCTGTATTTTGTTCTTATTTGTTTTCCCTTTTCAATCATCTTCTGCAATAGTACTTGCTCTTTGTTGCAGATCCTGTTTATAACATGGAAAGGAAAATGTGTAGTTAAGACTTTGCATCAGAATTTAAGAATTTAAGTTAAGTAAAATTGAGAAAGTTAAGATTCATATATTCACTGTTTTAAAGTTTATAAATTAGAGTTGGTATCAATATCTTGTATATCATGCACGGTTAAAATTTAGGATTAAATATGTTTTGATACTTTAACTTTGAGTAAAAATTGAAATTAGTTCTTTTTCAAAATTTGATCAAATTTAGTACATCAACTTTAAAAATATGTGAATTTAGTTATTTTAATCCAATTTTGTTAAGTTTATTTGACATTTTAAACGCGTTTCATGCTAGCATTTGAATTATTTAAACCATTTAATATAATTCCACCTCAACATTAATTGAATGTTAGCTAAGAAATACATTTAAAATGTCAAACAAACTTAACAAAATTTGGTTAAAAAGACTAAATTTACACATTTTTAGAATTAGAGGATTGAATTAGGTCCAAATTTCAAAAATAGACTAATTATATTTTTCAGAGAAAAAAACATATTTAACTCTAAGATTTATTATATCTTATTATATCATATGTATTACCAGAAATAAAATAAAAATTCATCTTACATGTAGCAGCAGTACATCTGTGAATGTAGTTTGGTAGCTAAAAGGTATCAGATATGAACATAAAAAATATTAATTATTCCCTACAACGACGATTTGGCGTAAATAACAATAACCTGATGCCGTGTTAAAAGTAACATCCTAAATAAAAATAAAGTGTGCATTTAAAATACTACAATGAGACAAATCCTTTTCACTAATGCGATTAAGGAAGCAAAATAATACTTACATGGAAAGTTAATAGTTATTTAAATATTCACATAGACAATAGTAGATTAAGGACCTCGAATCAAATTTGGACAATTTAATGAATACATTAAAATCTGTAAGAACTATTATTATCATAGGATAAGTGTACAAACAGGTATTAGAATCCTATGAAATTTAAATTTCTAAGATTAAATAAAGGGTTAAATATGTTTTTGTTCCTCAAGTTTCAGTGAAATTTAGAATTAGTCTATTATTTAGAAATGTGTAGATTTAGTCTTTTTAATCAAGTTTTGTTAAGTTTATTTGAAATTTCAAACGCTTTTTATGATAATATTTAAATTGTTTATATCATTTGATCCATTTTCGTTTAAATATTAACTCAAATACTATCATAAAATGCGCTTGAAACTTAGATAAATTTAACAAAATTTGGTTAAAATGACTAAATCCATACATTATTAAAGATGAATGACTAAATTGATCAAAAATTTTGAAAAAAAATTAATATCAAGTTTTACTGAAACTTGAGAGACTAAAAACATATTTAACCCTTAAATAAATTACGCATCTTACAAATCTTCTATTGGAAATGGATTCATTAAATAATGTTTTGCTTTGAACTTATTTATGAATTGAAATTTTTTTATTACAAACGTGTATCACGCGTTTCCTAGAAGCACTTTTTATAGGTTTCTCTAAATTTTACCCTGCTCCCCGTTGCTTTACCTACATTCCACAATTTAATATTTTACTGGGTTAATCATATATTATGTTGATATATGATATTAAAATATATTATAACATAATCAAATTAATGAGATTTAGTCATATATTTTATTAATACATGATAATTATACCAACAAATATATTTTAAAATACTATTTAAGCACTTTTAGTTTAATAATACTGAATTACTGAATGAACTCCTGTTGGATCATGCTATATTTATTGGGTGAGGTATGTCCTATTTTTATTTCTTAAGTTCTTTATGTGATTTTTATGATTTTGCTCTCTCATGAACTAAAGATAAACTATTTATAGTTAGATGTTAATTTTTAAAATGTTAATATTATATGAAAAATAATTTTTTGATTATTAAATTTTGACTATTTTTTTTTACGATTTTTGATATTTTTTGAATAATTTTTTAACTTTTTATTTCTAATATTTTAAAATTATTTAAAAAATAACTCATCATATTATAAAATAAAATTGTTAAAATTTAATAGCGAAAATATTGCGGTGATTATTATACTGGTGCAGTGTCATAGAAGAACTAAAAGTAATTACTAAGGGTCATAATTACGTTTATACAGATGCAATCTCAGAATTTCACTTTCCGTGAAGACAGGAGATACCAATTCAGAATTTGCTTCAGAGTTTGAATTTTTAACGCACCAGAAAACCAGAAGTTCAGAATTGGGGACTCAGAAATCAGGATTCACAATGGGTCAAATTGAAAGCGCAGAAGCTGCGGCGGAGACTCAAACCACCATCACCACCAGGGACACCTCCAAACCCACTTCCCTGGAATCGGCACTCGCAGGTTGTTTTTCCGTGTTTCATTCCTCACGTACTTCAATTGTTTGTCTAAATATGCGGCTGAAACGAAATCTCAGTTTGTGTCGTGTTTTTCTTTTATCATTGCAGAAGCTGCGGAATATGGAAGTCAACATACTGAGGTTTGCACCAACTTGCTTCAGTCTTTTGCTTTCAACTGGGAAATTGAGTGAATGAGTGAAAACATTTGAAAAACTCTGGAATTTTCAGTCTGTTGAGGCAATGGCTCAGAAAGCTCTCGAATGCCCCTGCATTTCTGATTTGCGAACTGGTTCCTGTGGCTCTCAGTTCTCGGAGGCATTTCTATGTTTCCTCAAGAGTACCTCTGAAGAAAAGGTATATCTCACTTCATAATTCACTTTCATTACTGTTAGTGATTACATAGTGTAGCTTCTGAAGCAAGCTGTAGCTACAATTACAAGTGTGATTGAGCTGGTTTAGCCGTTTGTAGATCACAACTTCAGCTATGTCTACCTTGATCAGACTTTTTAGCGTAACCTGTTCGATATTACATTAGTGAACTGCAACGTGTGTTCTTCTTTCAACTATTTGTAGTTTTTGGAGATTTCTTATTAACTTGAGTGAAAGATAAAGCTAGCTCTATAAAGAGAGGTTTGAATAGAGCTTTAACAATGATTCAGAAAACTTTTTGCAGAACAGTCCATTAGACATTGTAAGGGGGTCATCTGATTTTGTATAAAATGCATTCAAAATGTTTTCATTACCTTACTGTCAAGAGCAAGTCCTGACGTTTAATAGATAGCAGCATGAATGCATAAATTTTATACTAGTTCATTTCAAACTTGAGCTATGTCTAATTATCCTTTGCAAATTGCAATGTGTTCCACTCATCAATAAATATTGCAAGTATTTTTATTACTACTTCTGCCTTACAACAAATACATAAAGTCATTATTGACGAAACACTTTCCCGGTTAATATACACAAAGCTCTTCAGGCTATATGCAAATCTTTCCCTGCGATTAAGCCCGAGACACAAAGCCTTTCCAGGTTAAGTATACAAAATCTCTCCAAGCTATACAATATAAGTTATTTGATACAAGGTTCACACCCAAAAGAGTGGATATCAAATAAAAGTTTTTTGTTCTAGCGATATAATTAGTGAAGGATATTCAAAGAATATTCACTCTCTAAGTTATTTAGAAGATGAACTATATCTAAACACTCAGAAGCATTTCTAATTTTGTCACAAGCACGTAAAAATCACTTGTATTTTGGATACTTCACCTTTATTGCATGGGAAAGCTTCCTTTTTATAACGTCTAGAAATGAGCATTGCAGGTCGCATGTTTTTGAGGATCTTCTATTAAAGCTTTATCAAAAGGTCATGACTTTATGCTAACATCTTTTACTATTGTAGTACAAAGAGATGTGTAAGACACATTCTTTATCTATGTAAGGTTTCAGTTTTTGCTGACAATGCCATGTTAAGCATGTGCACATTAATGAATCTTATTTGAAAGACATTCTTGGTCAAATTTGTAGTCATGTACTACAATGTCTAATTCTTCTTGACTTTCGTCTTGAACACTTCTTCATCTAGTGTTTGTTTGTCGTCTTAGGCTTTCTTAAGAATCTTCTAGACTTGTACACTTTGTCTTGCTGAACTTGTGTTTGGTGCTTCTACAAGTCTTTATTTGGTCTTGTGTACATGCATTATCAATACTTGCATTTTGCACTATGCCAGTTACGTCTTATCTTCATAGGACTTGCATCTAGAGCTTTAAGCTCGTCTGTGTCTTATCAACATATTGACATTTTGATCATACTTTAAGATACATCCTTTTAGCATATTGCATGTCGTCTAATACCTTTTTCACAGCAAATACATTAGATGTACGGATTAATTCAATTGTTATGATTAAAACATGAGTGTCTTAGACATAACTTTAAGATTAAGGCCTACGTCTTACGTAACTAAATTTGTCTATGCCATAATATAGAGATATGACTAATATAATATATAAGTGAATATAAACTTATTTTATAAATTAGTTATATGAAGTTGAATAAGAATGTACCCACTTTCTAAGTTGTTGTGAGAGTCTATCCCAGATCCATTAAAAATGGCCAGTCATCAAGTTATGTATATACCAAACACAACAGTACTAGGCGTGAGGTATGTTCCAATCTAACGTCAATTAGAAATATGACTGCATTATATAGTATATAAATAAGTATAAATCTCATTTTACAAATTGGTTTTATGGGATTGAGTTAATCTTAAATTTAGTCTCTTACATCCTTAAAACCTATCTATGAAGATTATACGTGCTCTTTCAACTGAATGTTTTTGTGATTAAGAATTCAGAGTAACGTGCAAGTCTGTATTACTGAAAGGTCTCATATACTCTGTAATAGTAATCAACAATTACTATGGGCACATATAAAGTATTATATTTTGAATCTTGATTTCTGTATTATTGTATGGGTTGCTATGTGAAATTTGCTCCATATATGTAGGGCTCGGACTGTGTACATCCGTTTATTGCTCTGCAGAGCTGCATCAAGGCTAATCCAGATGCCTTCTCTAAGGACATTTTAGGCGAAGAAGAAAGCAATGAGTTGGGGCCAGTCGTAAAATATGAAATACTTCCTCCCAGATGGGCTAAGGAATCTGGAAGACCAAAGTCCAATCTTTAAGGGAAAAGTTGGACTCGCGTTGGGCAACTACTTGGAGAAGGTTGTGTTAAAATTGAATTCGTATTAGTGTTGCCTGCTTAGAAAAGTGACATGATGTATCTCTTTCTCAAAATGCTTCATCTCGTGCAATGACTTTTATACCACAAAAATACTATTTATTTTCTACATAGTTTTGGAAATACTCTCAAATGCATGCATCTTTCTTTCTGTCAACTAGAAAAACCTTTAAAAGAGAGCCCCTTTCTGTTTCTAGAAAATACATCTGTATGCATACTACCAAATTTTAAACTAATCCCTCCGTTTGTTCTGTTTAAACTTTAAAATAAGAGGAACTTAAGTTATTTTTGTCTTTTACTTTCTAGTTTTAAGGGAGAAGAACCAAACTACTTAAGAGTCGATGTCTCAGCTTCACTCGTCAGAATCTTTCCTAGGTTACTTTTTAAGACGTGATCAACTAATTTGGATAGAAGATCTACTAAAAGTGAGATTGCCCTTAATCTGAGAAATAATTGAGAGAAAAGGTGTGCTAATTGTCCTTAATGTTGTGAGGAAGTAAGAGTATTTGTATTATCTATGTTTGAATTTTAATAGAGTAGATGATTACGACTCCGAATGAGGAGCGGATACATCTTTACTTGTTGCATAAAAACAATAGTTCATCTTTTGTATTACGATTTGTTTTCGTTAAGGTAGTAATCGTGTATATCAACACTTCAAAAGTAACAATGCAATTATTCCGTAATGCACAGAAATTGGTCCATGAATTGTTTATAATGCATTGGCCATGTGAATTAACGTTGTTCCAAAATAACAATGCAATTTTTTGAGAATACAGAAATCTAAGTGTTCTAGTTTGGGAAGAGCATGGACATCCTTCATAATGTCGCAAATAAAAAGCCTGACCTTATTCTGAAACTTCAAAAGTTTGGAATGCTTGGGAAAGGCATCAAGCAACAAGATAACTAATTAATTTACCAATACCATCAGCATTTTTCATCTGCTTTGTTATGATGCACAGAGCAAAAATGTCTGCAATAATGAATTTTTATTTGTTTTCAATTCTTGTAGAAAAAGCGATATAAATAAATTAAATGCTACTAGTGGGGTCTTTATTACGTAGTTAATTAAGTTTGAATTTTGGTTAATATCCACTTGATCACAATATTACCTTATAAAAAGGAAATTTTATGTGTCAAAGAAATTAAATGCCTCCTACTAATTTCATGTGAATCCAATAATTAAAGACAATGAAAAATAACTTTCTAAACTTTTTATAATTAGATATAATAAATTTGAAAAAAATATAACCAATATATATATATATATATATATATATATATATATATATATATTTATATATCATTATTATAATCCTTCTCTTTCTTTCTTTATTTTCGTTACATACATTTTCATGTCTTTTCTAATTGTTCAGTTTGTTATATATCCATATAATTCACTCACATATTAATGGTAAATTTTCTGTTATCATAATCTTCTATCGTTACGATCAAAATAATGTATTATTAATTATAATTATTCAAATAGTTTTTCTCTTATCATAACCAATTTTGTTTGATTGACGTGTGAAAACTTAATAAATGTTTTGGTTTTCAGAAAATTTAAAATTTAATACTTTAATTTAAAATATATACATTTATAATTTATTTCTAAATATTTTATATAAAATATTTGGTAATATTAATTTATTTTTGCTGTGAATTTTTTCATAAAAAATAATTAATTAATTGATATGTAAATAACAAAAACATATTTACGGACATCATTAGTAGATACATGTATCCACTATACTCTAATTTAAATTAAAAATATATACAAAAAGATGATTAAAATATTAACATGTTTATTTTGAATGAGTTATTTTTTATCAATTAATTTAAAAAAAAAATTGTTTTTTGTAAACTGTCATCCAACACTATTTAAATGGGTTATTTGGACTTTGTTTGAGATTTATGAATGTTATGTATTGTATTTTATTTGAATTTATGATTAAAATATGTTGTTAAATATTTATTTTTATTATTTTGTAAATACCCGCAGGTACCCGTGAATATTTACAAATTATGCGGGTATCTGCATAACAGATACCCGACAAATATGGAAACGGGTACATGGCGAATATTTATCTAGCGGGTAGGGTACGAAGGAGCTACTACCCGAACTCTACCCGCCCCGTTGACATCCCTAATTATGGGTCATATAATTACAATATCAAGTATTATGAGTGACGAAAATTTGTAGGAATTGTGAAAATATGATAGATATGTTACTGTGCAACTTGTTATTTTATGTTAGGAGGAACTTGTTATTCTATGTTATTCATATGAGTGAGTTGAAAGATTCTCTTTATTTATTATCAGATCAGTTTCGTCTTATCTTACACAATAGTCAATCGACAACCACACACGTGAACGAATTGAAAATAAAGTCATTCGAAAATTTTACCTTTTCAACAATTACATACATTACTATTTTATTTATTCATGAATATAATATTATATATCGTTAAAAGGCAAAATAATAGTTTGATATGGTTTATATATATTTGACATTTATTTAAATTTTTGTAATAATAAAAAACAGCGTGAAAAGAGTGTAAATTTAAGATGGACATAATAAAAGACGAAGAGTAGTGAAAGACAGAAAGAAGTTTATTGAAATGGTGACAGGAAGGAAAAGACGAAGAAGAGTGAAAGATGTTTATTGCAGAAGAGGATTCATTGTCACTAATACGTTGGCAGCAATCGCAATCCTAGCCGGTGCCGTTGAAACGAGCCTTGTTCCTCCTGATTTGGTCTACATCAAGGAAGGTAACTCGGGAAAGGGTGGGGCTTGGGACGTTGTTGGCATACATTTCAAGATGTTGAAAACGGAAACGAGGGTTTGCGCTACTAAAAGCGGCAAAAGCAACGGCTTCCCCTCTACCAACATTCTCAAGATAATGCAGCAGGCATTTTGGAATAATCAAAAAATCTCCGACTTTGAGGTAATTCACATAAGCTCTCCGAGTTGCCAAGATTGTAACATTCATTTCACCTTGTGTCACATACAGTACTTCACTCGCACCATGACTGTGCACCGGAAGAGATCCACCTCGCCGGAGCAATACACGTCCTGCAGAAATCCCACGACCATTGAACATAGGAGCCTCCATAACAGATGCAGGGAATAGTACAGCGTTGTTTAGGACTTCAATGCCTGGTTTTCCATTAAAACTGTACTTAAAGTCTTCATCTGTTACTGTTTCAGCGGGCACGCAGTGATACCCAGCAGGGCCGTCTGGTCCCTTCAGGTCTGCCTTACAGAAGTTTTGCAGACTATCACCATGGCAACTCCATGCAACAACACCACACACTAACACCATCATCACAATCTTCTTCATCTTCTTTTTCTTTTTCTCTTTCTCTTTCTCTTTCTCTTTCTCTTCTGATACCACAATGGAGGGACTAATATACTTACCTCTATTTATAACCAACCAAACCTACACCTTTTGCACAAAAGAAAATGAGGTTTTGACAAAATTTTATTTTCAAGTTGACAAACTTTTTATAAAAAAAGTAATTTTTTACTTTATTTAATAGTTTGCCAATTTTTATATAAAAAAACATTGTTAATCGATCATTTTCCTTGCACAAACTCTCTATTCAATACATGCTTTCACGTGTCCATTTAAAATGATTATGTCCAAACTAACTTTATTTTCATTTTTTAATCAAATATTAATTATTTTTTTACTTTTTCTTACAAATAAATTATAGGCTTTAGTCCTCATTTTCGTAGTATTCGTTGCGGATGATCCTCATTTTGGCAGAATGTTTAAAATGATCATCATTTATACTGAATGTTTAAAATGGTCCTCATTTTCGCAATTCTTATTTTATTTGGTCATTTTTTGTAACGTTGTTTAAATCATTAACGGAACATTGTAGAGGTAGCACATTTTGTATTAGGGTATGTTACTTGCCACCTCTACAATGCTCCATTAATGATTTAAACAAAGTCACAGAAAATGACAAAATAAAACAAGAATTGCGAAAATGAGGACCATTTTAAACATTCAGTACAAATGAGGATCATTTTAAACATTCTGTCAAATTGAGGACCATCTGCAACAAACACTACGAAAATGAGGACCAAAAAGGTATTTAAGCCTAAATTATATTGATATATTTGTATTTTTGTTCTATAAAAATAACATATTTATTCAGATAGCAAAATGATTGTTGTTTATATTTTTGTGTACGAAAGCAATAGATATTGTTGATGGGGAGAGAATTATTCTTCAGCTACACACTCTCCAAATTTTTTGATGTTTTTATTAGGATGAATAATAGAATCTTTCCTATGAATATTCTGTAAATTTGCTTATGTTTTGAAGGAGAAATTTTTGCTAAAACTCGTAGTTTATTAGATAATTAAAAAACAAGATGTTAACAAACAAACTATATATATATATATATATATATATATATATATATATATATATATATATATATATATATATATATATATATATATATTTTTTTTTTTTTTTTATTTTTATTTTTTTTTTTTTT
>Ga0214545_1007027_pt1 | contig 19150 bp, 8 predicted proteins | sample CNSS4metaG_FD_160064 | JGI IMG/M metagenome (GOLD analysis project Ga0214545, IMG submission 160064) | Root nodule microbial communities from cowpea collected in UCLA plant growth center, Los Angeles, California, USA - CNSS4 | ecosystem: Host-associated > Plants > Roots > Nodule | place: USA...
GGACCAAATTGGTTAATCTTAACAAAAATTAGGACCTAATTGAACAAAAATAACAAATATAGGGACCAAATTGAATATAGAATGTTAACTTTGACACGTAGCACACTACTAGATTGACACGTGGACATTTAAAAAAAAATTCAAAAAAATAAAATAAAATAAAAAATAAAAAATTCAAAAAAACCACAAAGTGACACGTGGTACATTCCTGGGTTGACATGTGTATATTTAAAAAAAAATTTTAAAAAAAATTTAAAAAAAATAAAAATAAAAATAAAAAAAATTCAAAAAAACCACGAAGTGACACGTGGCAGTCACTGTTCATGGTCGTTAATGATTTAAACGGTGTTAGCAAAAAAGGACCCAATTGAACAAAATTGACGAAAATTAGGACCTATTTGAACACAAAACCAAAATTAGGACTTATTTTAAAAAACTTGACGAAAATTGGGACCAAAAAGGTATTTTAACCAAAATAAAACCATTATTTTTTTTCTTTAATTTGTATGAATTTGTTTTTTTGTTGTTGTTAAAAATAAAAAAAGAAAAAAACTTGATTTGCGGAAGAATCTGATTAGTTCTTGGAGCATTAGATTTTGACATGGCAACCATAGTGGCAGTGGCGTGAATAGAGGGTAACCCTAATGGCAAAAGAAAAGAAAAGATTGTGTGTGGGTGACAGAGAGAGAGTGATGGGTGAGAAAGATTGACAGTGACATGAACGCACTGAGTACTGTTACACTATGGTCACTCACCGGGAGGGAGGAGCAATGCAGGAACCCAAATGAAAGAAGAAAAAAAAAAAGTTTTGAATGGAATCAATGCTGCAAATTATAGCTAGAAATACAGTTCAGTACAGGGGCCTGTGGATAGTAGGCTTTCTGTTGGGTTGTTTCTGACGTTATTCTATTGTGTGACCTTACTGCAATTAAGACCTACACTTGTGCACTTTATTACCGATTGTTCCTTTTGCTGTCTTTTCTTTTTATGGTTCATTTTACTTTTCTTCCTTCCTCCAATACACCATCAAAATATTCAATCAATCCTTTCACTAACTATAATATATTTCTCATTCTCTTCAATCTGTACAAAAGATTTTCAATTTATTCTCTTTCTGAATTTTCTCTCTTTTCTGAATAATTATCTTATCTCTCCTACACCAAAATTAAAGTCCATAAATGTGTGCGCACAGATGCATCGAAGAGTAAAAGAAAAAGGTGGTTTTTACTTAGATTAATGGAGGGAGAAGATTGTGATGTGTGTGTAGGTGAGAAATAGGGTGGGTATGTGTTGTTGTAGGTTGAAGAAAGGGAATATAAAGAAGAAATTTCACAGAAAGGAAGATTGGACAATCTTTCAGTCATCTTGACCATTCATTTGCTTAGTGACACTAAAGCGTCTAAAGATGTGGGGTCTAATTCAGATGCAAATGCAAGATGCTCTTCTGTTTATTCACATCATAATAAAATAAACATCAAAAACAATACAGCCTTAAAAAAAATCCTAACAATACCCAAAGACATCGCATAATTTTTTAGGAAGTGCGAAATTTGTCTCAAGACATGTAACTTGAAAATGTTGTGGACTTAGCTAAAAGGGAGACGTACAACACCAAAACTCACAATGTGTGTTCTATCTTTTATGTTCTTTCTGTTAAACCAAAATTCCGTCATTTGTGTCTTTAACTTTTCCTTTTAAAATGGGATTCATAGTATACAGTTTTATCGACATCGATTTATTATATTTATTATTATATTATTATATAAAATTTTCTCATTTTGATGTACATATATTTTTTTATTCTTTGAATTTTTTATATTAAAATAATTATTTTTGTCATTCTTTTAGTAATCACTCTTTAAAATCTATATTTTTTTACTTGAATGTTTTTTTAAATTTAACTAATTTTTAAATTAAAATAATTATTTTTAATAAAATTGTAAAAATTACTTATATTTATTTTTATAATTATAATAATAATAATTTATTATTTTTATTATCATAAAAATAAATTGACAAGTGTGTCGCATATAATTTCATTTGTAATAATAAAATAATTACTCATACATATTCTCTAACTAGGAAATAAGTCGTTTGAGAGTGCTTCTTGTTATAGTAAGGTAAATATATTATTAGCTTATTTATCTAATTTATAAACAAATTTAATCAATAGAGAAGTGTTTGCAAACTAAATCTATAACACATATGGGATAGAAGTTTATTTAACTGCTTTAAATAAATAATTATAATTTGTTTAATTTTTGTTAAATGTTTGGTAAAGTCAATAATTATGTTTTAATTTATTCGATTGATACAAAAATAATTGATAAATAATTCATTATGTTTGTAATTTGTAACTTAATTAATTTCATTTCATTACTATCCCTTGTATTGTAATAAATTTTTTTATTAACTTTAATCTTTTTTATCTATTATCAACTATTTCAATTTTATAAAGATAATTAGTTGTTGTACTATTTTTCATTTTTTATTTGGTTATATTAGTCATTTTGTTGTATTTATTAAATTAAATTATTGTCATATAAAGTTTATATGCTTTTTTTATTATAAGTAATTTTCATATAACATCATGTAAGGCAACATTTGTCACTTTAATTTTTTATGTTGAATATTTCTTAATTTAAAATTTTTTAAATGTAATCTGATAAATACTAAAAAATGTATAATACTTGTCTATAAAATTAAAATAATTTGCAATAAGTAAAACAAAATTAAAATAAACAAAACAATGTATTTAAATATAAATGACAATAATTAAATAAATAAAATAATTAACGACAAGTTAATTGAAATCGCTTACGGTTTATAACATCGAAGCTCATAAACTAAATTATTTAAAAATATTTATCAAACATTTTTGCATTAATCAAATTAATTTATGAGCTATAACTAGTTTATTAGTATACTAAATATACTTTAATAATTTATCGTTTGAAGTTAATTTGTTCATAATCTTATCAAAATATACCAGGGTTGGCATCTAAAACTATCAGTTATGGATAGAAGAAAAACTATAACTTTTGAAGAAAAGAAAATGAAACCAGACTGTTTTATTTATAAAAATATATCGAGTTATATTTATGGGGTAATCTATATATTGTTTGAAAGTTAAAAAGAAAACTTACAACTCCCAAGTTGGATCTTCCCAAGACAAAGATCGACCTTTTTTGTGGTGAAAAAGAAAAATTAAAACTGCTTTATTTATAAATCACACAAACTCTTTTAATCTTTCTTTTCAAACCAGATTGTACAAAGTACTTTATTTATAAATCACAAACAATTTTATGCTTTGTTAATTTTGAGAAAATTGATCTAAGAAAGAAGAAGGGAAGAAGGAGATAATAAATCGTATTGGATTAAAGAGTGAAGAGTTTGTTGTTTTTTCTTTTAAGAAATTTGAAAATGAGAGTGAGTGAATATATAAACGAAGTTTGTGATTGATTCAAATGATATAATAGATAAAAATTAAAATTTTAATAAATTAAAATGTAAGATTATAATTTTGTTCCTGTAGTTAACATTAATATATTACTATTATTATTATTATTAAAATGTTTATTATTATTTAAAAATACTTATTATTATAAAAATATAGAATCAGATCCATCAAAATTGGGATTGGATCCATTCAAAGGCCAAAAAATTGAAATCCATCAAAATTGGAATCAAGTTCATTCAAAGACCAAAAATTGTGGAATCAATCATCCTAAGTTGGGATCGGTTCCAAACATGAACAAAAGTTGAAGAAAAATTGAGGGTACAAAGATAATTTAACAACAATTACTTTTAAATTATCTCAATTCAGTCAAGATTGAAAAATCACCCTATCCCACTCTTCCTCTCCTTCTTTAACCCTCAATTTTGTTATACTCAACACGATTTTTCCTTTCAAATCATTGCATGCCATTTCCTTCCAATAATACTATTGGTACAAGTAAACATAGCCTTAATATTCTCTCATATAGAAGTTTTATATTGTCTTTGGCAAAGCACCGTAATGATACAATTATTTTTTTAAATTATCGAACAAATGCAAGTTTTTTTTGAAAAAATAAAATAAATTTATCTTTAGTGAAACCAATTTAACACGACTTTGACTTAATAAAATTAAGTCATGTCAAACTAATACAAGTTTAATTAAAATTTTAAAAGAAATTACAACGTATAAAATAATATCAAATAGGTACAAGTTCAGTCTATAACACAATACACTAAAGTTAAACTAGATTCACACAACTTTCAATAAAATTAAAAGAAAAAAGTTACAAGTCGTATCAAACCACGACTTTCATTAATTTTTATTCTGCTTTGTTAGTAATTACTTATATTTCAAGATAAAAATATTTTTAAATAAATTAGGAAATAAAGCAATAAATTAGAAATGAGTTTTAATATATATTGTAGAATATATTTGGTATTGCAATTTCTACGTATAACTGACTACCAATATCTAAATAACTTGAACAACTCATTTTTCTCTCGGATCCTTGTTGTCTGGTAAAGAATAATTCTAAATAGCTAAGAAAAGCATTATCGGACTGAACATTAAAAAAAAAAATTCGGGTCATAATTAATCATGTTGCTAACAATTGTATCATGACCCGTAGTTAATAAATTTTAACAATTCACAAAAAAAAAAAAAAACAATACCAATAAGTTTTAGAACTTTAACTATAATTTAGCATCTGCCAGCTAATGTTTCCGTTTGTTTTTTGTTTGGAAGATAGAACTAAGTGATGTTTCTCTAATCTCTTTCCATATATGTTGATCTCTGTACTGAATTGAATTTCGTTTATGAGAATTTATCCAAAACGTGACCATCAATGAAAATTTCAACTGTTTAATGTAATTTAAAATCTAATCTATATATTCCTTATGAATTTTAATTATAGAAAATAAGAATTTGTCTAGTGTAATTTTCAAGAAAAATATACTAGTTTGTACCATTTTTCTGAAGAAAACAGATTAATAGTGATGGACTACGAGGCCCGTTAGTGGCCCAATCTTGGTTAAAACAGACACTCTCCAGCTACATGCCATTTGGCCCAGAATAGTTTGAACTATATTGAGGGCCCAAAATATATTTCAAATAATAAATTACAAAGATTTTCTAAAATCTCCTATTTTTAACACCTGTACACTTCTCTTCTGTAATAATTTAAAAACTTAATCAAGATTATATGTAATGTAAAAAAATATGTATAACAATATAATAGTTTTAAAACTAAAGGAAGGATTGTGCAAGTTAATTTTTTATTTTATAGACAGTTTTTTTTTTTTTTTGTCATAAAGTATATATGGAAACATTTTATTTTTCTTCTTCTTTGTATCTTTATGAATAGCTTACAGAAATTTGCTCAATTAAATCCGTATTATCTTCCATTCCGGAAAATTTTGAATACAATTTTTTTCTTTTACATTTCAGATTATTTGTGACCGTGAAGATGACGTGGTTTGATTTTTATGGGTGCAAGAAGAAATTCTTGTGATTTATCCAAATAGCCCGTTCTGTTATTTTCGCTATCAAATCTATCTAGGCCTCTCAAGTTTAAAAAAACATTGATGTTTGAGTTAATTTAAATTAACTCATTTTTAGTACGAGTGATTTGAGATTTAATTAAAACTTATTATAATATTTATAATACAAAAAATTTTGTTATAAATTTTTTACTTTGAATTTGTTTAGATAAATTTAATTATTTTTTATAAAGATCATATTATTTTTTAATTAAATTGATATTTGAAGATTTTACTTTTATTTAACAACTGAAAGAAAGTTTTTAAAACTTATAATCTAACCTAAACCGCTTATTAATGAGTTAAGTTAAAATAAATTTAACGGTAGAAAAAATATAAAATCTCGATCTATTTCAATTCAATATTTGTTAGTAGGTCAAGTTCGTTTAAATTTAACGTTAAAGTAAATATAAATACTTTTTTAGTAGGTTATGTCACGAGTTTGCGCAAATCTCATTCACTTTCTTCTTTCAAACTTGAAATTTCTTGTCTGGATACTACCTTCACTAATATCATCAATGAAATATATAGACTTTCACATTAATTAGAGCTTCTAAATTTCTACACTAAAAGTTATATCCGATTTCGAATATATAATTTGTCAGATATAATGAAAGTTTAATTTTCTTAATTAACAATGAATATAACACTTCTCAATAAAAATTATTTTTTCAATAACTACATTAATTTTAACCAATACAAATATTAATATAATATAATTTAAATTTCATAATATTTCTTGGAAGGTGATAATATAGTTAGTTTAATCTTTGTAAAGACAAATGCTGACCACACTCTTATATACAGATTAAAAATTAAAAAAGAGGAAAATTTTCTTGTAAGATGCGAATAAATTCGTTTCTTAAAATATTTAATACATATATTTTTAATTTCAATCTGTGCTTTTTGAACATTGACTATGGCATGTTTTAAAAAATAAACATGTAAAAAAATGGAAGTTAGCTAGTAGTTTGAATAAGTGGACTAAAAAGATGTTAACAAAAAAAAAATAGGAGAAAACTGTAGAAAATTGTGTAAAAACGATAACACATAACAACATAATTTGTTATGTTGCAAAAATAAATTAAAAAAGTATTGTATTGTTTTTTCTCTTTTTGTAATAATAATGGTAAATAATTAAAAAAAAATATAAACAAATGATAATTAATAAAATTATTAATAGTACATAAAATAACCTATTTTCATATTATTTTTTAATTAAACCATTCTCTCATTACTTCCTTTTCTTGTGTGATCATAGATAGTAAAGTTTTGCCTTATTAATTTGACTCACAATTAATTAAAGACAAAATCAAAAGTCAACGAATATACATGTAGGCAAGCAATCGTCAACTTGTTTCTGACCACCTCTGCAACTTGCAGAGGCAACTTTTAAAAGTTTGTCATTTCTGTTGCGTGTATGATATTCTTTATGATTTTAGGCTGAGAAATAAAATTTTGAATAAAAAAAATAACTTTATCTCATTTTATAAAGTTAAAAATGTAATTTACCATTACATACTTTTTTCGTATTATATTTATTTTCATATCTAAGAAAATGAAGAAGTGAGGTGTGTTTGTTGTTGAGCCGCAATGAGGCGTGTTTTGAGTTTGCACTTTACAGCCAAAGCCGCAAAATTGGTTGTCGACCCATTCCATCACCAACTCCAGCGTGGGATAAGATAGTTTCGCGGACCAAACCACATCGTATTGTTTAATGATTTTGGTTTTCCTATAAACTCTCCACTGAACAATTAATTAAACTGTTCAATTCAATTTATTTTCAAACTTCAAATTAATCATCTTATCTCCTTTCGCTATCCGAATCACCATTGAATGAATCTTTGAAATTGAAGACACTTTCTTGTTTCTTGTTTCTTCTTCATCTTCTTCTCCTTCTTTTCTCCGTCTTTTCTCCGTCTTCGTCCGCTTATGTGCAAGACAAAGATGGCCACCAACGCCGCAAGTCCCACCCCCACACCGCGATCACAACAACAACAACAACGCTCCACCCAAAGCCCAAGAACATCCTCCTCAAGGCCCACACTCAGGCCCAATCCTGGACCCACCAATTCTTTCTCAGACAGACCCTCCACTTCTTACGCCTCCACCGCCAGCGCTCCCTACAGCGGCTCCACCGGCTACCGTCTCTCCTCCGACACCTCCATTGCCAGCCGCACCTCCCTCACCTCTCTCCGCGACACGCTCCCAGAAAACCCTCACATCTACGACTTCTCCGAAATCTGCGCCGCCACCAACAACTTCCTCGCCAAGCGACACTCCTCCTCCACCCCCTGCTGGCGCTGCACTCTCCGCGGAGCAGACGTCATTGTCTTCCAGCGCAAGTTCATCCGCAAACTCCAGACCAATCAGCTCCAGCAACTGCTCTCCGTCGTCTGTCGCAGCCACCACGTCAGCATCATCAAACTCCTTGGCGCCTCCGTCTCCGGCGATCACATCTACCTCGTCTACGACTTCGTCAACGGCGCCAGCCTCTCCGATTGTCTCCGCAACAAGAACAACCCGCGCTTCACCGTTCTCTCCACGTGGATGTCGCGAATGCAGGTCGCCACGGATCTCGCTCACGCACTCGATTACATTCACAACAAAACCGGTTTGAACATCAATTTCGTCCACAACCGTATCAAATCCAGCGGCATCATCGTCACGGAACCTTCTTTCAACGCTAGGGTTTGCCATTTCGGCACCGCGCAGCTCTGCGGCGAAATCGACCTCGAAAACGAACAATTAGGCGAAATCAGTGAGATAGGGGAGAAATTTCCGCCGTCCCCGGCGAGATCCAGGCAATTCGAGGGCGTGCGGGGGTACATGGCGCCGGAATTTCAAGGCTCCGGTGTTGCGTCTCAGAAGTGTGATATATACGCTTTCGGAGTGGTGATGTTGGAGCTCCTGTCCGGGGAGGAGCCATTGAAGTTTAAATATGACGAGAAGACGCGCGAATTTTTGAGGACGTCGGTGATCGAGACGGCGAAGGGCGTGATTGACGGCGGCGATGGTAGCGTGCAGGTGCAGGGGAAGCTGAGGAAGTGGGTTGATCAGAGATTGAAAGATTCGTTTCCTGTGGACGTAGCGGAGAAGCTTACACGTGTGGCACTGGAGTGTGTACACGTGGATCCAGATAAGCGGCCGAACATGGGACACGTGGCTGGGAAGATCTCGAAGTTTTATTTGAAGTCGAGGATGTGGTCGGACAGTATTAAGATGCCTGATATCACTGTTTCTTTGGGTCCTCGTTGAGTTTTTAATGTTGGTGGCTTTGTGTTTTTTAATTGATTTCCATGGAAGTTCAATTAAAGTGACTGGTCGTTGATTTCACAAGATAGAACTGTAGGATGACGAGCAAATTATTATTGAAATTAACAATATTCTTTGGGTTTCTCAAATTCCGCTGATTGGATCTTCAATTAAGTTTGTTCTAATGCTTTGATTGCGACAGGAGTGTTGGAATATGAATTTTTTTAATAGGTCACTCTCGGAAACAATAGTAGAATAAAACACGCCTTTTATTACTTTCACATTTGAATTTCAAAGGTGGAATCGGTAGTGTTGGAGGGGCTGAGGTACCATTGGTGATGGTATTATCGGAAACAACAAAGAAAGTCTTCACTTTATTTAACAAAGGAAGTTTCTAAAAGTAGTTTGAGTTTATAAATGTGAACCATCAAATTAACAAAACTCATTATTTCCAGACTGCCTTTTCTCTTTCAAATTTAAAAGTTATTTTGTAATCTAATTTCATAAAACTTGTTGGTCTAGAAATGGATACTACTGGCTGATCCAAAAAGAAAAGAAAAGAAATGGATACTACTCTTTGTAAAGATCAGAGAAAGTCCGTTCAAGAAACAAAAACAACGTGAGAGATCTACGCATGTGGTATTATTATCCTAACTTTCAATCTTAGGGTAGGTTTGAAAAATGTGAAATATTTTTTGTATTTATATTTTGATCTTCTAACCTGAAGTTGATCTTCTATACTTTTTTTTGTTAAGAAATTTTGTGTTAGAGTCGATATCAGATTTTGTTTTTTATTCTCTTCTATATTACATTTTTATGTGTGGTTTTCATGTCCTTTTATATATAAAAAAGTTAACTGTTATCTATACAAGTGAAAATTTTAACTGTAGTTAAGGGTAAAATAATTAAAGAAAGAATTTTTCAAAATTTCAAGAACTAAAAAAACAATTCTAAATATGAAACACCATGAATAGAGTTACTTCAAAATTGTTGAACTAAAAATATATTTAAATATTTATTATTATTATTATATTTTTAACAATTACATTTCCTTATAATTGTTAAAACAATCTCCATGTAAACTTATTTTTCTTCAATTTTCCTAAAAAGTAATGGACAATAGAAGAAATGTAAAGAGTCAAAGTCTAAATGGATGAACTTCTTCAAAAGGTACTTTAGAAGAGAAGCACGAAGAAAAAGAAATTGGCTTCTAAATAAATAAAATTATCATACGCATAATTTAAGAAATATATAAGAGTATATAGAAAGATACGAAAGATTAACTCGTAAATAATCTAAATTTTATTTTAAGAATTACACATTCACAAAAGATACGAAAGTTCATACAACATGAAACTGTCAGTAGATAAAATTTCTATATCATTCAAAGATTTTTGTTTAAAAAAAGAAAAATCATCGTCCTGCATTAAATATTATATTCCAAAACCATCAACTTGATTTCTTAACAAGTGATACTAAATCCTTTCTGTAAATTTAGAGACAAAAAAAGTAAATATATTTTAATTAAATTATCTAACCGACACTAAATCAAATTTTAAAGATTAATTCCATGATCAGTTCAGTTTGATATACACATTTGTGCAAAAATAACTAACAATTAAATGCTAGTTATTTAAGTATGGAAAATAACATTCATTCTTTCTTCCTTTTAGTTTCAAAAATCTCTTTTAATTAACCATCAATCCCTTTCTTTCCTTTGCATATGGTTCTAGAGAATGATATACAATTCTATTTTTTCTCTTTCTATTTATTCTTACATGTATCTAAAGCGATTTTTTTAGATCCATGGCTTCATCAACCTTACCTTTGATTTCTATCTTTATTACTTTCAAACCACATACTTTCAATATCCCAATTTTTTTGAAATTTTATGAAGACAATTTCTTGATATGACAGCACTAGGTGCTGCATTTCTTAAAAGGAACATCTACACTCCTCAAGTATCTCACAGTTGTTGATCAAATCTCAAATACTCTGAATCTTATGTTTGTTGTTCAGGAACAGCAAGACCAGCTTGTCATTGCATGACTTGTTTCATCTATGTCAACGCATATCTTAACCAAGAAACTTCTTGTCAAATCTGGTCAAAACTGCATATATATTATGCTAAAATTCCAAGTACAGTGGCCAAAAATACAATCCTCAAAATTCTTGGAACTCTTCATTCATCAAAGTGGAATGACATCAAACCATAATGCCTCTCTTCTTGGAGCACCATCTCCATCTGTTGTTCTTGGTCTTAATAACATTTGATCAATAAAAAGTATTAATATATTTAGTTTTAATATCATTACCCACACATTAATTAATTTAATTTTTTCATTAAATGAGTGATGGTGTTATTATCTAGCTTTGTCGTCTTATTTACTTTTATTCACATATGAAAAAAAATGTGAGGTTTATTGGTCAATGTAGAATGATATTGAAGTTAACGTGAACCGATTGATGATGATTTTTATTATACTTTCATTACAAAGATGTTAGATAATAAGATATTTGCTCTCACTTATATCATTAATGGTGATAACAAAAGTAACTTGATCATTATAGATGATGATATAATAATCATGCATAATTAGGAAGATTTTGTTATCTAATATATTTTTAATTAAAATAATGAAAGTCATTTATTATTTTATATTAATTATAATATTATTTTATATATATTAAACAACTAGGAAAAATAATGGAATAAAATAACAAGTACCTCACCCTATTAATGAAAAAATTAAACATATACTCAATTAAAATATATGTTCAATTAAAAAATATAAAAATTTAAAAATAAATATTCAACTTAAAATACTAAGAGACATACAACTTAATAAAGTCAATTTCAGGTTTACAAATGTAAATTAATGTCTTCTTAATATCCTTAAAGTTAAAACAACTACAGTTTTGGATTTGAAGAGATGTATACTTGAACATACTAAGTGACCACAAATAATAAACCATATTAATGTTTAAATAAGGGTATTTAAAATTATATTTAATTTGCTCATTTGTTTTGATTATGGGAAAAAGTGGTCATTTTGATATTACTTTTTCTATCATATTTTTATTCCATAAAATAACTTATAAATGATTTAGGCATATTTATTTATCATATTAGACATGGAGATAAAGTAATAAAATAGGAAAATGTAACACAATTTTATTACAATAAAAAAATGTACCACAATTTTATTATAAATAATTTAGAATATTATTTTTCTTCTCACAAAAATAACTTTGAAAAACGTATACAAATGGAACAGGTGAAGTATATATCTACATTTTATGCTTATTAAATATTTCTTAATCCATGTGCATTAACTTCAACATTACTAATTATTTTTAACTGCCAGACTCTTTTAAAATATACTTTTAGCTGTTATCTTAAATTTAAATTCAACATTAATTATTCTTTTGTGATTTATATCTTTACTTATAAATATTTTACAAAGTTCAAGAAAATTTATTACATTTTTCTGTTACTTCAAAATAATCTTAAATGACACTTAAAAAGGAAAAGAGATATTTTATTTCACCTCACGGTAATTACAATTTTAACTAAATGACAGGTTTTTAAATTAATTAATAATGAAGCATTAATATTTTATTTAATTTGTTCCCAAATTAAGTATTTTCCTCTCTAAAAAAAGATTGTATTTATTAGAAGAGAGAAGTTATTAAAATAAAATTACTTCAAAGATAAAACATTCCTGTTATTATTAATATCCGTGAAAGAACTTTACATTGCAATCACGTTAGGGCAGAGGAAATAGTTTTGGAGTAAGATAATACTCCATTTATCTCAGTGTGGCCTCAAGTTTCTTTAACACAAATTAATATTTTTATAAATATAAAATATAGTTTTATAGAAATAATCTCACTTAAAGGCTTCACTTTTACTGAAATAAAAGGATAATCATTTCGGAAAAAGAAAAAAATAATAAAACATTAGTGTTTAAAAAGTGAGAACATAAGACATTTTCTTTAAAATTGTAGTCATATTTCGAAGAAAATATTTAATGAGATTTTTTGAAGTTGAAAATTATCATGCTCGTCATATGATGTAAGTATTGTGTGGTACTGTCTGAGAGTGTATTAATGTTGTATGACCAAAGAATTAGTGTAATGAGAAAAAAAAATATTAAGGAGAAACTAAGTTAGCATGAGAGGACATGAGAAGTGAAAAATTAGCAACGAGGATTATGTATCGGACATCTCAGACAACAAACAATTCAATTGTTATTGATTTGAGACATTCTTTGCATTTTTTGTTTTATTAATATATTTTGTCTTGTCTAGAAACCAGACAAATGTTTATATTTGACGTCGTTTTCGTTGATACAAGATAATAAATGGTTTATACTCAGCGTATCTAAAAAACGTAAAACATACAGTGTTATTAAATGTAAAGAGATTCGAAAACACCAAATATTAAAGCATGAATAAACATATGAATGGTGTTTGAGATGTGATAGGAAGAGAAAGATAGAAGAAAATAGATTTTGGTCATTTTTGTAAAATGAACTCTAGAAGTCCAACAAGAATTTGAGTAAGACTAAGTAATAAAAAAAAACATCTGAATTTGTTTCCTAGGACATGTGGATTAATAGTATTTATGCACTTTGCTTCTATGCCTACACGATTTCTACCATGGTTAATTTTGATAGTTTAATCGTCACGAAATCCTAAATCGGAGTGTTGCATCCACTCAAAGTCGAAATGGAAAGGGGGAATGGGCTGTTCTGTCCTTCCAACCGCACCAACGGTGACTGAGTTGGAATCCTGAGCAGAAATTGTGTCTAGTGGGACAAAGGTGGCGGTGGTGTTGGCCATGAAGGTGGCGGCACCGTCCACCGAGGTGGCGATGGAAGGCAGAATGCCGGTGCCGGTGGCGGCCACAATGGCGGGCTCAGCCTTGTGCAAGAGCCATTCGATGGTCTCACCGTCGGTTTTCTTGCCTAGCTCAGTGGTGAGTTGGAAGATACGAGCAGCACAGGTTGCTGATAGGCGAACTCGACGGTCTCTCCCGTTCACCTTGATGTGGCGGTCCCTGTTCATGCCTCTGGAAGAACGTCTCTTGTTTTTCACCATTGAAGGACCTTCATTAGCTGAAAAAGAGTCATATTCCCTCTCTACTACACTCATGTTACTCACTGAGCCCATCGAACTCATGGTGTTCATCATCTACTTTTAACTGCAGCAGCAGGTTTATATAAACTGGTTTTCGGGACTGCTTACTCCGTAAGTATAACAATATTACTATTAATATTAATATTGTTATTACTAATTATTAATATTATTAACGCTAATATTATTATATTACACACAATTATAAGGGCGGGATTGACTGCAGTGTTTATTTTGAAGTTTCATAAAGATAATTGATCAGGCCAGCGCATGATCAGAGTTCCAAAATCTGGTTTTCTGACACTTGTATGGGGTAAAGTTATTAATACTTTTTTGTAACTCCCTCTTGAAGTAATTAAGCATGAGGGTATAATCCATAGGAAACAAGGTGCGTAACAGGTTTCTAGTCAAAATTGGCCTGTCTTCAGAGTAGAACTAGTGGCGCCTTTAGAAAGTGGAATTGCCGTTACCAAATGCACTGAGAATAAGGCATGGCAACCGTTTTGCAGTCACTGCATTACAGTTCAAAATTTCAACGTTCTTGGTTGTCCTCTGCATAAACATCCCCAGTAATATTTATAAGATATTAAATAAGAGAGGGGTATATTAATTTCCGTTACTGAACCACATTGTAGTTGGAAACATAGTTGGAAACATTGTTTTATCTGATATGAAATATTAGAAACACATTCTTTACTATTTAATGGAATTTATTGAAAATTACAAAATTGTGTCTTGCGTATTAATAAGTTTATTTATTATCTAACTCATGATTTGTAGTTCCTAATATTTTTTTTAACGTGCAATAGAAAATGTAGCTAACACTGATCTCACTAAGAACCTCAGATCATGAGTGGAATTAGTCCAAATCCATATACCGAGGCTGCTGCAGTTCATGTGAAAGCAATCACATATCTGTATTCTGTGTTTATGTGGGCAAACTATTTTCATTCCATGTAAGGGAGAAAAAAAAAAATCTCATTTCACAGAAAGAGCTGATGCTTCTTTGGATGTCAGTACTCTACAGTTTCTTCTAGAGGTTCTTATTATGGTTCGAGATGCTCTTGTACAGAAAAAAATTCGAATATTGATTTCACAGTTCAATTTAACATGTTTGACTACAAGCCTCAACAAAGTAATGCTGACAATAATATTAACACTAATTAGAACATACCACACAGTTCTCTCTATTCAGAATCCATTTCAGCCACACATGTATCTCCAAGACCACTCACGCAAAGGATTGATGATTATCTCAATTTCAAGATCTGGGAACTCGGATTAGGGTTAACGCCATGTGTATTCTTTTTGTTATTCTGCATATCATATTCGTGGCAAAACAAAAACTCCGTGATTCGGCAAATGTAATGGATCACGCTACTCATTTCACTGGATTTTCTTCCCACACATCTTCATCACAGTTGTGAGGAAGACTAAAATCTGGCACCTCCTCAATATCATCTACAGGCTAGTAATGAGAGATATACAAGCAATATGGTTACCAAAATAAAATAAGACGAAAATGTCGAACACATGAAAGACGGTCAACTTACCTGCCATAATTCCAATAGCTGCCATAACAAGAAACCAACAATCATTACCAAGCAAAACAGCTTGCCCGCCCACGCTCCACAGAAGAGATATCTAAAAGAACAGAGACTGTCAGCACAGGTAGAAATAACTCCTTAGGTCATTACAGCAAGTATACTTTAAAATTGAAATGGCATCAGTCTTTGAATAAAGAGGAAAATCTCAGAATTATCATAATCAGATTCCTATTCCTCCTTCTATTTGAACTACTACCTTTATAAAAAGAATTGTCATGGTATTAAGCTGTTGAATGAAGTTCCAAAAATACATTTCTATACCAAGTATCATCAAGCTTGTGTTACTAGCAGATTAAATAAAGTTATGCTTAAGTTTTTAACAAGGTCACATAACCAAAACTGAATGAACAATGGAGTTCCTATCTCAACTGTATGTTAGCATTGCAAGCAAATTGAACCAATGATGTTTAGAGAATACCGTGAGAGTCTTTCAAGAAGATTTTGATTGGAGCACTTCAAAGCCCGATCATACACAATTTCAGTCCTTCTGGCAACATCATGCCAGTTGTAGAGTTCTCTCATCTACATAAATAACATTAAAAGAGGCTCTAATTCAGCCACTAAATGCATCAGAAAGACCACGTAATGAACAACTCACTCGATTATGCATGACTTGCGGATCAATCTTTGGCAGCATAGATATTGCCTTTTGAATTGCATGCACCATATCACCCGGATCAGGCTCTGCCAAAACAATCATTTCATCGGGCAAAACCTATATATAAGCAAATAAACAAACTAGTACAAAGTCCCTCAAGATAGCATTCAAATTAAGGATTGAAATGAAACTGGAGTTCATACACAGCAGAAACAATATAAAAGGTATATATTCTTAAACTGAACCAGTATATAGGGAAATACTTTGCATCTACCTCAGGAACTCCTCCGACTCTTGTGCTCACTGTCAATAATCCACAACTAGCAGCTTCTAATATGGCTATACAAAAAGCTTCTGTTAAAGAACTGAAACAGTGCAAACATTATTAATGATTAAAATATATATATGTATATATATGCAATTAAGCATTGTAACTGTAGCGGACATGAGAAGCCGTGACAATGAAAGAACTCTATCGTCTAGGACTACTCAATGTCCACACTTAGACAACAGAACTATAAATCCATTGTTCCAAAGCTTAAGGTAAAAAGAGATTTGCTACAGGAGCCAAACCTGTTTAAGAAGATGTGCCCAGATATCAGAACAGATCGAACTTGTACATGTTGGACAGCTCCCAACATTTCTACTCGATCTTGAAGCGAATGCTTTTCTCTCATCTCTTCCAACCTCACACGCTTAGGTCCATCACCTCCAATAATGAAACGAACCTACAAATGATATGAGTTATGCCTTTGAAAGTCTATAATTACACAAGAAGAAACTAATCCAAATCATTTCTATAGCATTACATATTTCTCTTGGAACTTGCTTCTGGTATGTGCACATCTATAAAGTAACGATAATATATGCCTAAATCTGCCAAACACAGCTATTTGTTCTGTCAATAGATAAAAAGTTACATCGCAGCACAGACACATGCCTGAAGACTTAGTTTAGCACTGATATTTGGTAACATAAGCAGAAAGTTCATTCTGTCACTTATCAAAGGATTAGTACTAAGAAATGCCTATATACTAACTATCTGAATGCAGCCCAAGTTGCCTATTCATGTACATTTTTTACTGAATATTGTAAGAGGGGAATTGGGGAACATCGATCTTTCATCACCTATTTAAGCTTAAATTTTGGAATTAAATGAGATCTCTCACTCATGTCTGAGTTAGCTGATAAGAATTCATTGATATTGAACAATAAATGACAAAATTAACAAAACTGTTTTTTTACTACCATTCCTGTGTGCCCTATGTAATTCTTCATCATGAAAGTAGGACCATCACTCATTTTTCTTGAAGGCTAACAAGAATTATTCTCCTGCCCGAAACTATATGACGTCCTATTCTCAATCAGATGGTAATTCTCCAACTCATCAGAAAGCATTATGAAAACAACTCATTAGGGAATGCTGTGGCTTTATAATCACAACTGATAAACCATTGCATCACATGTTTATTATTGCTAAAAACTCATAAAAATTTAAAGATCTAAAATTACAAAAAAACAGATATTTAGTGATAGCACGAATTACAAAATTATAATCCTACAAATAGAATTGAAGAAAAGGTACAGGTACTTCAGGTATTGCATATATTTGATACACAAACCAGTATTTGGGCTGTTCTCAACAGTATCTATAATATAATTCAGTCAGACCAACAGAAAAAGCGCACAACGAAATTTTACCAAAGTTTGCTACTTTGAACACCGTAATATAAAGCTAAAGCATTCTGCAGAGCCTTTAGCTTATTCACATCTCTTCCATGTAAGAAATTGAAATCGAAATTTCCTAGTTATGCAAGGCAAATTAACAGCGTTTTCATCAACTCACATTAGGATGTAATCGGCATACTTCTGGAATGACTTCAACAAGTAAATCAACTCCCTTTCGATAAACTAATCTGCTGATAACAACAATAACAATTTCTGGTCCGCTTGGACGTTTCACTGCAGGCTTGAAAATGGTAGTGTCCACAGCATTGGGTACGACAAAAACCTTCTCAGGTGGCAAACCTGACCGCAGCACTGTGTTTTCCTTGCTTGTATGAGAAACACAAATGGCTTGACTCACATCTGCCAAGGTAAACTGTAACACCTTGTTCATGTGGATACTTCCAACATCAGAAAAACCATATAGTGAATGATCTGTAAACACCACCTTGTATCCCATGGTTCTTGCATGCATAAGAGCTTCATGACAAAATGTTGAAAAGGCTTGGTGTCCATGCACCACTGTAATTCTTTCTCGGATAAGAATAATTCTAATAATTGGTAGTAATCCATAGAAGGTTGGTAACGTATTCTGCATAACAAACGGCCTGCATGGAACATAGTAGACTTTCAGACCACCAGTCATATATCTGACCCCAGACCGATTTCCATAAGCATGAGTTGCAACCACCACCTGAATAGTCATTTTATTTGAAGTCACTTCATTACAAACACCCTCAGCATAAGTAAGAAAAAATAGTAAGTTACTCTCATTCCCCTATATTTCGCATTTACAGCATAAACCTCCCATCCACATATATAATGGAAACCGATCTCATGTGAAACTAAGTTCAAGTGCTCCTAAACCTAATCAATTTGTTAACTCAAGTGTCCACTTGGTTTGCAAGTAAATCAATTTATGGAACACGTCCCAATGCAAAAGATGAGCTTAATTTACAGAACTCGTCTAAATCAACAATTCAGAATCAATTCTACCTAAATCTAAAACAAGCAGGCACTAAACTGTTGGATTGTCTACAGTCAGCCTGTTCAGGTCATTAGCAATTTGCAATTGTAAGACGGTTCATATTTTAACTCGATAAATCAAAAATCAGAATTGAAATACGCATTTGAGATTTGAGCCACCCAATCTCATTACAAAAAAAAAAAATCATACTGCATTGAATCTATATCCCTAGTTTATAGCTACCCTGGCATGTTGAATCGGCCTACTGGAACCTCCAATTTAGTTCTCATCAAATGAAAGCGTAGTGAAAAAAAAAAA
>Ga0214545_1007032_pt1:0-17500 | contig 19139 bp, 7 predicted proteins | sample CNSS4metaG_FD_160064 | JGI IMG/M metagenome (GOLD analysis project Ga0214545, IMG submission 160064) | Root nodule microbial communities from cowpea collected in UCLA plant growth center, Los Angeles, California, USA - CNSS4 | ecosystem: Host-associated > Plants > Roots > Nodule | place...
TGAAGAGTTAAGGAACATTTTGGACCGAACAATTTCTTCTTTTGAGTAAGTTCATCTTTTCCTTTTTTTTTAAGCAATATATTTCCCTCTTGTATGTGACTTTTCTACGCTCTAGACATATCTCTATTTGTTAGAGATCATAAAATCACGCTTTAATTGTTGATCAAGCTCTTCTTTGTATAGATAGAGCTATTTTAGGCTTTGAAGTTGTGTAAGGGAAAAACAAGATTAGGAATTTACTTTAAGGTAAAGGAAGCTAATCATTTAGAAGTTATTAGTTTTCTTAAAATATTAAGGAAGGCATGTGATGAAGATGAAAAAAATGCATCTACGTCATCTAAATTTGAGAAACTTCATGAGAATCCAAATATTGAAGAAAACGAAAAACAATTCTCTAATGTTTCTAAAGTTATATATAATGAATTTAAAAATACTTTAGAACGTGATCCGGGGAAGTGTCTTCAAATTTGGCAATACCCACCAAATCAAATTGACGAGGTACGAAGGGCTTATCTAAAATGGGATTCATATCAAATGCATCTGACTAAAGATAACTTTTGTTTTTTTTTTTTATATATATTATTGTTGATGATAAACTTTATGTTACTCTTTCATATATATTATTGTTATATTGTTTGGATTCTATTGTCATGAATGCTTATTTTGAATAAAAAAATGATGTAAAGAAATTAATTTTTTTTAATTAAAAGAAATTATTATTTTTTAATTAAAAATAATAATTTATATATAACAAATATAATTTGGCTCCCCTAAAATTTTTGATCAAGTTCTGCCACTGACCACCTATATATCTAACTCTATGTGAATGAGATACTAGTTGAGTCAAAATAGTTTCACTCCTCAAAGTATCTTTCAATGCACTTAGACTCAACCTAAGTTAATATTTCTGTTTGGAAATACTAATTTGACTAACACATACTAAACTTTATATATACACATACACTGACAAACATAAATTCGTACAATCATAATTATCTTAAGTAGCATAAAAGAAAACTATTTAACAACACTATAAGTCACTTCTAATTCACACTTTAGAACAATCATATAGGCATACCACGAATCTCATAATGCAAACATCATGCCATATTCAATACCACATTATTGTAATACAAACATCTAATAAAAAATATTCAGTTTTTGCAACAATAATACAAATTCACAAGTTTTTAATCTCTTTAAAAGTGTTCAATTACTTTAGGCTTTTAAGAAAAAATATTATACCATACAAAAAACATCCAATCCTACAAATTCAAACAATATCTTTACCATGATAATATCAAAGTCACATCATTCCTCTTGTTGGACTTAGGTCGAATCGAAACAATTCCTTTCTCATATTATAGACTAACTCTTCCATATATATTTATGAAATTTCATACTAATACATTATCAACCACCCTTAACTATCAATTTTTCTTTTAAGCCAATCTCACCTCATTTTTTTTAAAATAAAAAAGTACCAACCACATAGCCTATCCAAAAAAGTAGTTTCTCATCACAGTTCCACAATTTCATAGTTCATATCAAATCACCCTTCTCGTAAAGATTGTTTCCAAATTTCAGCAAATATAAAGACAACATTCATACTACAAATTTTCAAATTCAACAAGACCTAAAATTTTTAATTAAATTACCTTTCCTTAATTAATAAAGTTTGTCTTGCCTTCCTTTCTTAATCGGTGTCACACACGAAAAATTATTCTATATACACAATTAAAGGCCCGATCAGCTATTAAAGCACAATTTTAGTATCTCCATTAGAGGAGATTTCAACAAATAGGAAGGAAAATCAAATGCAATGAAAGAAGAGTCGCATGGAGAGAAGGAGAAACATGTTACTTTATATTATTTTATAGCAAAATGACAAAAAACAAAATTACCTAAAAGGAAAGATGGATTGGAAGCTTTGATAGAATCGTGTACATCACAGTGTTAGTTTTTAAAAAGGATCGTGGATGTGTTGTGGGAAAGAAAAGGAAGATGATATTAAGGAAAATTAGAGTTTGAGATAAAAGGATTTATTTTTTTTTAACGATGGATGTTCTTGTATAAAAAAACCATGTAAAATCAAATCTAATAGTATTTATATTGAATATGAATAAAAGAATTATATAAATATAGATTTTATAAAACTCTTTCAAATAACATAACTTATAAATCTTTTTATAAAGATGATGTAACATATTACATAAAATAAAAAATAAAATTTTATAACATGACTATTGGATATAGCCAAAACAACCTTATCAAACCAAAGTTTAACTAATATATAGCTTGTAGCTTGCCACTTGTATTACTTATCTTTGTTGCACATGGAAACCCTACAAATTGCAGAAGAAAATGGCGACAATTGTCATTTTGGAGGAAGATAGAGTTGCCACGTTAATGAGGGTGAAAGATAATGCAGCCAAATGCTTTCATGCTACCCACAATACAAAATTAAAGAAAGAAAGCAAGCTAGAAGATTATTCTCATCTTTTTTGGCAGATTCAACTCTTCAAGTCACTTTTAGAAGAAAGAAATGTAACACAGAGTGACATAAAAGCCTTTAATGCTTTAATTTGTCTTTTATATTTATAAATTTATATTTGATACTTTTTTACTTTTATTTTTTCTAATTTATATTAGTAATTATTGTTAGTTTAATATTGAAATAAAAAATATCAGTTGATATAGTTAAGACAATAAATAATATTTTAGATGAATATAATTATATTTTTAGACATATAATTTAATTAAGCAATATTTTTATTAATTAATATAAATAAAGTAAGTCTATCTATACTATTTTTTTCACTTGATAATATATTTTAATATATGATAAAAATATTTTTACTTAGATTTTTATTTTTTATCGAAAGATCAATAAAATTTAATCAATTTAATGATTTTATTGTAGATTTTTTGTTTTCTGAAAACTTGAGGCAGTACTAAACTATTTCATTTAATGTCTTTTTCTGACAACTACTCCGACAAGATACAGAAATGGTAAAAGACACAATTTATGAACCCTGTTTTAATTTTTCTTTTCATTGAGCTTCATCTATCCACCTGAACTCCCTTATCTTCTTTTTTGTACACTACCTTATAGATAATTACATTTTTATTAGACCGTTAAAAGTAATATTATTTTTTATAAAAAAATTCCCTAATCATCAATTAAATTTATTTTTGTTGATTTATTAAGTAACTTGTGGAACACATTAATTTAAGTATTTTGTAGTTGCTTTATATACTACATATAGTTTTAGAAAATTTAAACACATCTAAAATATATTTAACATTATCCATTAGATTAATCAACATGTTGCAGGAACGAATGCTGGAGAATGAGTCCACAAATCGAAGGTGAACTGAAAAAAGAGTTTTGAAGTTTGGCTCAACAACAGAGACAGAAAAACAAGAAGAAAATGTGTCGGTTCATTTTGTTTCAGTGTATTCTGTAACAGAAACTGATTAACATTCTGGTCTTAAGCTCCTCAAAGTTAGTAAAACTTCCATAACATAGATTTTCACACAGACATTCGACATTAGCATTGCTTCTATGTACAGATTAAACAGGCAAAAAAGCAATCTTATTTTTCCAGAAAACAAACTAGCTAATGCTATGAACTGTTATGTTCTCAGTTTCTCATGATACACCATGATGAAGATGGACCTGTGGGAGCTCCAATTCAAGGGTGTCCCTTCTTCTTTTCCTGCCACAAGTGTTTGGTTTTGGATCAGACACTCCAGCCTCAAGAGGGAAGTTAAGAATCGCTTTGTGACCCCTCATCTTGAAAGCAGCAGAATCATAAGCCTTAGCAGCATCAATTTCAGTGTCGAAAGTTCCAAGCCAAACCCTTGTACCTTTCCTTGTAGGGTCACGGATTTCTGCAGCAAACTTACCCCAAGGTCTTCTCCTAACTCCCCTATAACGTTTTGCTTCATCATGTTCTACCTTCTTTGCTTTCTCTTCTGATTCTGATGATGACACCAATGGTTGAGGAGAATTGCATTTGTTTAAGGGGGGTGTTGATGTGGAGTTTATGATGGTTTTGTGATCGAGAAACTCCATGTCTGCAACCAAGTCATAGCCTTCAAGGAAAGTGAAGAAGGTGGTGTTGTCTGAGAAATCAAAATCAAAGTGTGGTGATGAAGGTGATGAAGGGGCTTCAAGCTTCACAGGGTTGAGGTTGGAGAAATTGGAGAAAAAGGAGGTTGAGATGTTTTCACCTAAGAGGTGTTGGCTTATGAGATCCAAGTTTGAAGTTTCTTCTGCTGTTGTCATCTTTAAGGAGTGGTGAAGAAAAATATGTGTGAGGTGGATTAATGGATTGAAAAATGGTTAGAAGCTAAGGTAGATATTTATATTTGTTTTTCAAGGGAAAATAGGTCCCCCACGACACCAAAGTCTTTGTTCAAATAGTTGTTTTCAATTAACAGGTCATTTGATGATGTAAACACAATCCTCTGTTCTTTCTACCGTATGCTCTCTCCACTTGGAATTTCGGGAAACCTTCCAACTAAGATATTTCTCATAGAAATACTAGGAAGTTGGAAATTTTGAAACAACAAGAGTAAGAACATAAGAACAAGAGTACGTAGAAATTTAAGTGTGAGTCTAATCCTATATTGGTTAGAAATAAGAAAATAGAACAATATATAAGGATAAAGATCTATAAATCCATTATTTGAAGGTTTTGAGTTAAGAATGGTATCAATTTCTTATATAGTTGGGTTTAAGTCTCATTAATATTGTATTTCTTCCGTAAAATCTCCTCCTTGTTCCTAACAAGTTCTATCGATCATAGAACTGATAGTTAAAACCGGTTCAAACGTATGATCCTTGTATCAAAAGTTCTTTTAACAAGACTTTTCATATAAGCATGTCCTCTCAAGAAGAATGACTGTACAGAAAAAGCATGCAAATTTCAGCACAACGTTCATGACTTAATGTTTGCATGCAAATTTTGTACCTTAAAATTTAAAACTACCATGATGTTTTAGTGAATTTGATCTTGTTAATTATTGTTAATGGTCCTTGGCATATCAGACAGAAAAGGGTCCTATACATTCAGTTGTGAGACATATCAGAATTGATGGTTGGAGGAGAAAGGAGGCTGTTTTATGTTTTTTTTTTTTTGTGAGGTGTTTGTGGACACTGCATCTTCTTATCCAAACTGTGATGTCAGTGTTGGAGGTGTGCCCACAAAGAAAAACACAATCTTTAATTGCATTTCACCAAGTTGGTCCTTGGCATATTCTCATGTCCTCTGTTGTTCTTGCTGGGAAGCAATGGACATGGACATCAGGGACAACAAAATTATGCAACTTGTGCTACCATTTTCTGCAATATATAATTCTTGTTTACAGATATTTGTACATTTCTTTATTATTTGAAAAATTGATATAATTTAATTTTTTTTACTAAATCAGATATAATTTTAATTTTGATAAAAAATTATTTATCTGTTCCAAAAAATTTAACAAAAATAATCAAATTATATCGATTCTTAAAATCAGAGTTAAATTATATCAATTTTTATAAATTAAGACCAAAATAAGATTAAAAAACACTTAAAAACTAACTAAATTGATATTTTTAAATAAATAAAAAATCAAATGAATAATTAAAAAAAATTTAATATGAATTTTACTTTAGTGGGAAGTTTTGTCCATGTCTAGAACTCAAAAAGTTGGTTTTGGTTTTTGTCTACTCCCTATATCTGAATTGCAAGTTATAGAAAGTGGTTTTTAATAGTGTTGATTTGATGGGACCCTATTCCTCAACTTGCACCAAAACCATTGGCCATGAATTTTGATGCCATTAACCTTTCACATAAAATCAAATCACCCTCATTAATACGTAGCAACACTACTTGCCCAACTAGCTTACCAAATCCAACAACGATGAAAAAATAGGTGTTGAGAAATAACATTGTGTTCAGTCCAAAATTAAATTAAATTATTTCCTCTGATGGCTTTTAAATCTGAATGTTGAATTCATTATCTGGAAATAGAACTTTCTGAGATAATTTAAAACAACACTACATCTATTTCAGAATTTGATTTATTAAATTCATGTTATGAAAGGTCATTATTATACTCCCAAATTCGTTTTTTGTGATTGGATGATAAAGATTAAAAAAACATCAATTTGTTCAACATTTTTGTACAAATATGATAATATTGTTGGATTATTATATATACAAAATATTCGCTTAAGTTCTCATTTTGATTATAGGAGTTTGATGCAGATTTTTTTGAGATGCGGACTTATGAAGTTTTATAAGTTATATTACCATATGAAATATTATGGATCATTTAATTACAATATTAAATATTATGAGTGTCGGAAATTTGTAAGGATCGTGAAAATATGAGATATAAGATATATGTTACCGAAACAATTTGCTATTTTATTTTATTCATATGAGTAAGTTGATAGATTCTCCTTATTTACCATCAAATCAGTTAAATCAAACTAAAAGTGTGTTCTTCACCCTTTGTCGCATCTTACATAATGGTCAATCGATAACCACGTGGGAACGAACTGAAAATAATTTTTCCTTTTCAAATATAAATTTAGACGATATACGGACTTAAATGAGTACGGACTTAAAACGAATGTTAAAACGAATGTTTATTATATTTGACAAAGAACATTTGAGAATTCATTCACGTTTTATGTTGATTGTACAATACCTGTGTAAGCATTCATTAACACAAACATTAACATTATCTATGAAAGATTTGTTTTTTTCATTTTCTTTAAATCGAATGATAAAAGAAGACTTATTGATCAAAACATTATATTAGAAGAAAATAAACGATGGGAGATGATCCTTCTTAGTTATTAACAAGTTTTGATGATGATGACGAACAAAAGGGTTGGTGATAGTTAGAAGAAGAGACTATTTTTTCAATTATTTTTTAAATTAGCTTCTCTTTCTCTTTTAGGAGTAAATTAAATATTACAATAACATAATATGAAATAAAAACTTGGATACATGTATTAGAATATTTTTTGTAACTTTTTTGTGTGATATGATTAATTATAATATTTTGTTTGGCTAAGAAAGAGTTAATATTATGATTCGTGACGTCTTAGTCAATGAATAATGTCATTAATTTCATAGTGTGGGACATTTAATTCTAATTATGCAAGAAACATTGTGAATTGAACCACTAGATCACAGTAGGGTGCCTAGGGTAAATAACTCCATGTTGTTACACATTATTAATTTCTCTTTAAAATTGGTCATTGAAAACTCTAGAATTTGAAACAAGCCGAAGCACATATAATAAGAGCATGAACATTAAAATACATAATAAGTAATAAAGTAGGATTTGTATTATAACTTTTAAGGATAAAATTATAAACGTTTTCATATAATTTTTATAAGAATAAAATACAAACTTTTCTCACATAACTACATAAATTTTCTTTATTAAGTTGTGATGAGTATAGTCAAATTAATTCTTTAATTTTATGTCCTTCTTGTTGCATGAAATATTTTTATCTTACTTTATTGATGGATTTATCAATAGAAAATTTGTTCGAAAATAAATTTATAAGTTACTACAAAATAAATTTATCAGTGATTCATTATCGATGAAAATATTTGTCGATAATATAAATTTTAATTTATTAAAAGATCTAATAGACAAATATTAGTTGCAAATTCATTACTAACAAAAATATATGTCGGTAATTTAAGTTTAAGTTTATTGATAAGTTTAAGTTTATCAACGAATTTAATTATGTTGATAAAAATTTATTAACAATTATAAAAATTCTTATAATGTATAAGTGTAACATCCCAATTTCTATTATAAAAATTTATTGTCAATTTATTGTTAAGATATCTTTCTTAGAGAAATTATAAAATGATTATAATTCTAAAAATTTGATAATTTAAAAATAGCATACTAAATAAAGTTGAACATATAAATAAAACCAAGCTTTTATAATGTTAAAATAAAGGTAAAATGAAACTGAAAATTTATGACATTTTTTTGGAAAAATATTTTTTTATGAAACTTAAAATGATCATTTTAAAAATTTAAAAATTCTCAAAGAAATTGTGGGGTGTAGAAAGTAAAAGACTAACAATTTGACCATGGGTTGTTGTAGAATTCTTAAGGCAAAATTTTGTTTCATTTTTTAAGACATGACAATGTGGGATGAGTCACGTGAGTCGACCCTCAAACTCAAAAGAAAAAATGTCGAACAAGTTAGTGTTTTAATCCATATTTGGCTGCATAACCTGCAACTTGCTGGGACTAACGACGAGTTGACCTATATTTGTCTCACATAACTCTTAAATTCCTAAAGTTTAGTAACACTAACATAACATGTTATATAAGTAACTTACTCATTTGTGTTCCTTTTTTAATCCATTCAAAAGTAGCTTGTTCATTCATATTATCTTCCCTATATTTTTCTCTTTATCTCACAACCACTCAAAGCAAAAGGAGTGGTAAAACTCTTTTTATTCTTTTTTACCTCTCCCTAAAGCTTATATTACATGTCAATATTCTTAAATTCGAACTAACACTCTCGTCCCTCCTTCCCTCCTAAATTTTCAATTATAGTTAATTGTTTTTTAAATTTTGTAGACTTCTTTTTTAGTATCTATCAAAAAAAATCTAAATTAAACACTAATCATCATATAAATTACTTAGTACTTGTAGTAATTATTCAAACAATTTAACATGACGCTTAATCTTATATATATAAATGCTTTAAGATTTACCTCGTATTATTTTTATAAATGATCCATTGTATGCTATTAAAGGTAAAACTCTCTATGTATAAGAAAGTTAAATTAGGGGTGGTAATATGAATTTGTCCTGGTGGTTCAGTCTGTAAGCTGCCAAAAAAATGCGGGATGGAGCAAGATATTGGACTCACTGGCTCGCAGAAGTTCGATCTGCATAACCTACGGTCCACACGGGCTAGTTCTTAACTCGTATAAAATAAATTACACTTGTGTAAATTGATTACTTTTTTTTTGGACTTCTGCATACATGTTTCAAGTTTTTGTGTAAATGAAAAATAAAAATATTATATATTTTTAAATGTGATAAAATTTTAAAAAATAAATCGTATGAATATAACAAAAATTTTGAATTATTAATTTATCATTCAACTTCCCAAAGTCTTTCTCAAAGTCTTTGTTTAATTTGATGAAATTATTAGTTAATAAAATTTTTTAATTTATTGAACATCAAAAACTTTATCATTAAAAAATTAAAAAAAAAAGTTGACCAACTCGCGACCTACTGAACAAAACTTATGAGACGAACTAAACTAGCCTAGATACGACTCTCATGAATAAATTACATTTACTTTTACAAATCAAGAAATTGAATTAAAACTAAAAAAAAATTAAAAGACCAAATTAACATTTAAAAAAGAAAAACAGAAATCGTGACTAATTAAACCTGAAATCAATTTACAATAATAATAATAATAATAATACATTCGCCTAATATATATTTTTTCGAATTCACTGCCTGACTTCAAAATCACTACTGTTATTATGATCACCGTAAACTCTTCAATATAGAATTAGTATAACCTTAAAATCAGGGCTATTAGAAAACTGAAACAATTATTATATATTATATTATTTACAGGCTGTATTTTATACAAATATTTTTATTTATATATAAACTGTTTTGAAATATTTAATTTTTTATTATAGAGAACGATGTGGGCCAGATGTAAAATAAATAAATAGTTTAATTTTAGTGCAGTCGATGTAAATTGTCAATTAATTAAAAATCATCACCTGACCTTTAATTAGTTATTATATGGTTAATAAATTAACTGTACATACCATATGAACAGATTAAATTACAATGTAAAAAACATTTACATAGGTGTATATATACAAATCAATTTCGTAAATAAATAACCTTAAATGCGGATACACAAAAAATGGAATATAAATATTTGAAATTCTATTGTCCCCGTGCATTTCACGGTTTCCGACTAGTTTATACAGTGTCAAGTTATGGATGAGATCCATAAACAAAAAAATCATTTTCTTCTTCACGGCAATTTCATCACTCAGGAAACCAATTGTTTCCATCCTACAACGAATTCAATTTCAGATAAATTCGATTATTATCAACTCTAGCTTACTTATAAATAGCATAGTCACTTTAGATTTACCTATAGGAAGCATATATTACCAAGAAGGCATATTTAAGAGACAGAAGGCTGCTAGAGAAGAAAATGATCAATCATATGCTGTATAACATCTGCACCTTCTATTTGTGTGATGTGGTCTTTGACCTGTAAAACATTGTAAGGGATGAAGGAAGAACATGCGCAGATAAAATAAAACAAAGCATTCAAACAAGTCAGTTTGAAAGACTGGGTATATCAGAAGAGGATAATTTAAATGGTGATTAATTATGAGCCATACATCAAAATTTAAAGGGTATAGCAAGACACAGACCTGAATGATAGTATGAGAAGCAAATCTATTCTTACTATTGCGGAAGCTAACATCTACTTTTTCCCATGACACACGAGATAAGCCTGTTACAAGCTCCTCTGCAAGTTTTCATTCGAGTTAGAAATAGTTTAAAAATTGAAGATAACGTAAAATAGAAAGAAACAGACCCCCGTGACTCTGTGGCCCAAATTCAGGACACTTTAGTTATCCAGGGCAAGATCAATGGCACCTATAACAACCAAATCTTGTCCTCTTTATTACCTAGAGCCAGCTACAAATGGATCAACAAAAATTGCTGGGGTCTACAAAATTAAAACAAGTGTAGAGCCATCTAGCATAAAGACCTTTCTATGGTCTCTGTTAATGAAGCTGACCATAGCTGATTCATAAAAAGAAATTTGTCATTGTTTATCAGGGTTGGTTCGGGAACTGTTCAGCTTTTCCCATGGTTTGATTGCACCATTAAAGATATTCACCTTCCTACCTACGGGATTATTTAATGCTTAAAAGTTACTTGATGCACAAGATTATGGATTTCTTTTTAAAACAAACAATTTTGGATATTGTTAGAATATTCTAAAAAATATCTCATAGTATCTTGATTTTGTACCTTCCGAATAGTAATTTAGAGTATGCTAGATGACCTCCGGAGTGGTTTCCATATTTCATTATTTGATTTTATCACCTACTGCAAATAGAGGTTGGTGCATTGTCTTGTTTTTGTAACACATCAGTACACACCATACTCTAAACCAAATTGCAATTGACGGACAAAAATAATTTAGGGAACGGCAGCATTAGATTAATATTAATGACATCAGTAGTATTCACACGACTGATTGGCCAAAAATTATATGGATGCAGAAAAGTAAGGGAAGATTAACCATGTAGAGGGGGTGTAGTGGAACGCAAAAAACCTACAATGAGTGAAGATCCAAAACCAAGAAAAGTTTACATTCATAAAAAATACTGAAGACGCTAACCTTCTATCTTGTCAGAGTTGTTATCTTCCAATATGTCATACTGTTCAGCATCAGAACAAGCCTTGCAGTGCTCTTCATATACAACATGTGTATATTTTTCATTGACGGTATCCTTCCACTACCAACCAAATAATTTAGCTCATTATATGATAACAATGATCCATTAAATCAGACAACATAAAAAGATAAGTTAGTAATATACATTTGCAAGTTCACTTTGACGTCTAATTGATGACGTTCTCCAGCCAACAATATCTAAATTATTTTATAAAGGAAAACCAAATAAAATAATGTGCAATTAAATGCACCTAGAATCAGTAGAGAGAAGCAAATAAGGATACGATCATAGTCCACATTTGAATATGCAAATCGGCGTTTAAAACTGCGCAATGCAGACCTACACAAGACAATCAGAAGACATGAAGATCCTTTAGAGGAATCAATCTCAGCAAATTACATGTATATGAAAGCAAACAAATATATGGTGCAACAAACATACATGAAATACAAATCACCGTAGTCTTCAATCATGCGTTTAAGTAATGGAGGTTTTCCTTCATCATCATCAGTAAGGAAAAGATGCCGACCAGTTCTTCTAAAAATGAAATGAATAACACAACTGGCAACTTTCTCAAAAGCGGGTACCCCCAAAAGAAATGGAACCTGGTTCAAAAACCATTAACATATTTAAATCCCCAAGTAGCAAAAGGTGATACAACTTTCTTTCCCGAAAATAGCTCCGGTCAAACATAAGAATTTTATGTCATCCCTAATGGTATTGCAACATACTTTATAAAATTATCTTCATTACAACCTATGAAAGAAATCCAAAAATAATCATTTTCTATGGAAGACAGACTGATGGAGAAAGAAATAGAAGACTCTTTAGAAGTAATTATTTATACTGAAAAAGTCTAGTTACACTCCAACAACATCAGGTCAACTTTGGACCTTTTTAATTATCAATTAATAATTGATTTAGTGTATTGTTCCTGGGCCTTGGGGAGTACCTTCAAACACTTACTATTGGTTTCATCAAATATTGGAACAAGTTGTAGGATGACACTTCAAATTTGCAATGATATTGACAAGCCAATAGATATAAGTTATCTGGATGAGTAAACGGAGTGATAGAAACCCAGTATCTTATTAGAAAGTCCAAGGGATTGCTCCCCTCAATACAGTGCCTAACGTGCAGAACTTAAACAATCTGCACCTCCCCATGCATAATGGCCCAAATTCTCTCATAAATGAGCAGATATCTCTCTCTGTTCTTTTCACCTCTTTATTTATAGGCAATATGCCTTATTTCTCTTATTATTCTGGTCCAAAAGTAACTCACTCGCTAATATAACTAAGAAACCGTTAAATAGCATTACTGTAACAAACTACTAATGGGGGTTAGTTAAAAGAAGTCTACGTAGGTGTGTTTACCAACTCCAAAGCAACACGATCAATACTTAATTATAAAACCATTCAGTTTAGTGAGAAAAAAAGTCACTTCCAGAAAAGGTTTAATCAACTTAACCCTAAAAAAAAATAACCATTTTAAAAAACAAAAGTGAACCATTTTATAAAGTGGTTTGGTTTTTAAAAAGCCAAACCATACACAGGTCTAGGTCTATACACATGGATAATTAATTTTGCAACAATAAAAAATAGAATGACAAAAGATCAATAACTCAAAACCTATACCATACTGATTAAAATTCATTTCCCTCTTCCATAAAAAGTATTATAGGGGTTACATGTGATGAGTAGGCCAAAATTTCCCTAATGTGCACATGAAAAATGAATCTGGAAACTAAGCTACGCTAGATTTATTACATTGCCAACAATTTCTTTGGTTAATCATTATGTTTGAGAAACCAAGAAAAAATTAAGATGTTCGTACCTGCTTATTGCCCCTTGATCCTAAATGAGGTGTGGCCACAGCAATGAAATTCATAGCCTCCAAGCCACCTATTGTGCCCACTGGGCTCTCCTTATTTTCTTCATTGCAAGAGTCCTTCATAGATCCTTTTTCAGGTGGCCTATACAGCCTCCCAATTGCGTATCGTGCCACTAGTCCTCCCACAGAGTGTGCAACAAAGGATATCTTACGCATATTTGGCTTGCTTCGAATCACTTCAAGCACCTAAATGTTAGAGTGGCTGTTAATAACCAATAATTATATACAGGAAAATCAAGAGTAAATATCTTAAATTTACATTTATTTGGTTAACAAATAGATTCATTTTAACATAAAGACACAGAATTTATCCATCTCCAGAATAGTACAGAAATTGACATATCTAATAGAAATAGTGAACAAACTTTAAGTTCCCTTCTTCAAACATATAGACTTCCAAAATTCTAATGTAGGAACAGTTCTTTTGTTTTCCAATAAATTACAAACATTTCATGACAGATCCATGTAAAAACATCCACATGGCATGCTTCACCATTGGCACAAAGGATATGTAAAAGACAAATTTGGTGCAGCATACTTCATATGATTTGATACAGAACTTAATACTAAGATTATACTAATATGTTCACTTGTTTCGTTTCCCCTATACATACTCAGGATATTCCTTCTTGTATATCACAAGAATAATAACATTTATGATATAATGGCAAAGATAGGTAATATAATCAACAGAGTGAATCCAGTGAGAATAGATTAAACAGACTTTCACAAGACGTGCTAATTCATAAAACAGGTCTCCATTATAATCAGATACTGACCTCTTCTGCTAATCTCTCCCCCATTACATCCACACCATCTAAAGTGAGAATAGACACATTTCGTTCGCTACCTGGGTGGAAAAATGGAGAAACGTAAAAGCAAGCACAATATACAAAATTTATAGTCCATTACATTACTTTGAACAATTTCTTAATGATACTTTCTACACAGTTTACAATCAAAGCATAAAAAAGGAAATGCAGGAATAAACATTTGGTTCAAACACAACAAACATTCTAGAGGTCAAATCACACTTCGGTCGGCCATAGCCATTACAAACACAATATCGAACGACTACAAAGCGTTCAATTTGAATAAACTGTTAATGTAAATGTCATTATAATTTCAACTAATCAGATATCATCATCATTCATATGATTTTCAAGGTGAATATTATAACAACTAATGAACTTACCGTACATGAAACTCGAAACTTTTACATTGTAAAAGACTTCTACCCTTTTACCAGTTAGCATTATTTATTCTTAAGATAAATCAAACAATCCTATACAAAACACCAACAATCTCTTGTTTTAACCACACCAGTACAATCACCAAAGTTTTCAAAGTGCCTTACAGTGAACAAACACTTTATCAGGCAATTCCTTGACAAATTGCTCCGCAGCATATTTCCAATCCGTTGTACTGCAGAAACAAACAATTAACACACGAATCAGAAAAACCAGTTAATTTCAAGAAACACGCACACTAAAATGAATCCACAAAGCAACAAGACTCAATTCAAACAAACACTCCGCAAAACCTCAACACCAAACCAAAACACAACAAAGTAAAATCACAGCATCTCATCAAAATCGAAGTGAAGCAACGATGATATACCGTCCGAGAATTCCGTTCACCATTACAACGAGGTGATCTGCGGAGGTAGCGAGCGACGGTTCCGAACTCCAAACATCGCGACTTCCTTCAACAACCGACTCCGACGAGCACAAGCTCCTATCCTCCATAGGAAAAACAGAAACAAAACCCTAGCGATTCGCGAGGCGAAATCGGAGTCCGAATCCGATAGCGATCACTGCACAAAAAAAACAGTAGAAACTCCAAAATTTTCCCGAGAAAATCGCGCAGCAAGCGCGAGAAAAAGAAAGCCACAAAGTGAAAGTAAAGTTCGAAGATGATCCCGATGAAAGTGCTGGAAAAGGGAACCTGAAATTGATGATTCGATTTCGATTTGGTGTGATTTATACGAAGAAAAAGTTACTGTTTTTGGGAGTGATCGGTAGTGTTACCTGAGAAGGAGGGAAATAAACGCGGAAAACGATGGGACACGTGGCGGCACTGCGAGAGTTGGGAGCGTTGGGCAGGAGAGAAAAATGTGAACGCCACTTCTGACTGTATATGGTTTTGGATAACGGTGGCGAGGATTTGGGTTATTTTATTTCCAAGGATCGAGGGAATGCGTTTGTTATGGTTAGTTTGCACCCGAAGAAAGAAAGAGAAATACATAAATGATGATATTCTCTAAACACGGTTCTTTTAGTGTATTAAATTATTTTTTGACTTGAATTTTTTTTATTCTTGATTCTTTTCAAAAGAAAAATTACTTTTATTATTTTTTTTTTATTTTTAAAGTTTTAAAAGTATTTTTATTTTTTCCTCCTTGACAAAATTTATTTATATTAAATAGTTTTGGTAGTAGTTTTTTTACAAACAAATGATATGTAATTGTTTAGTATCAGTGATAATTAATTTAAAAATAAACAAATGATTTAGTTCATTGATAGCGTAAAAAATACACTAACTTCAATTCTACACTTCCATTTTGTTGTAATTTGTTCTCTCATCCACCATTATTTGAAGGAGAACAGAGTATAATATACTAAATTGCATTGTTGATAAAGATGATAGTAAATTGAAAATTGGTTTGTTGAAAAATACTTCAGACGACATAAACCAAACTGTTTTATGTTCTAAAAAGTTGAAAGCACCGAATTAAATTACACTTCAATATGAATTGAAATAAATTATGATGAACTGAATTATTTTTTGAATTATTATATTTTTGAACTGAATTATATTAATTTTGAATTGAATTGTAATATTTTTAAATTAAATTGTGTTATTTTTTAATCAAATTGTACTAACTTTGAACTCAATTATACTATTTTTTAACTGAACCACATTAATTTTTAATCGAACGGTATTATCTTTTAATCGAAATATATTATTTTTGAATCAAATTGTACTAATTTTGAATCACTGTATTGTAGATATGCATATACATTGATGTTATTTAATCATAGATTATTATAAATAATAAAAACATTAAAAATTATATTGGATAATTTTTTATTCCTTAACCGTGTCTAAAAAGTATACACGGATACAATAATTAAACTAATTAAAAAACTATTACCAATATATTTGTTTCAAAATGAGATAAACCTGGCAGATTAACCTTAACTCTTCCGCACTTAAGGTCATTTGAAACCCTACTCAAGGTGTGTTTGAAAAAACTTCGAGAAAATTGATTCTATTTGATGTGAAAAAATCATTTTTAGTTGATGGAGAAACTAGAAAAAATTGTTTCTCTTTAATATGAATTTTTCATCTACAATTGATTTTAGAAATTGATTTTGGATAACTCCAAACAATTTATTAGTATGAATTGATTTTATGAATTAATTTTGAATGTTTCCAAAGTGAAACCAAACATACACTCACTCCATTTAGAATTCGTAAACATGTACAATCCAAATTTAATTAGTCAATGATAGTATGAATCAAAATAATCATCTTAAAAATTCTTACAAATTTTTTCTTACAAATTAGTGATAATTTCTTACAAATTAATATTTATAATAAAATTCATAATTATTTTTTGGATAATTTATATATATATATATATATATATATATATATATATATATATATATATATATACCGACCATGTCATCGAAAGTCAGTTGTGGAGTCTACTTCAAAAACTGTTTCCAAAGATGTTATCAAGTACTTGACAATATTTCATTTAGTTTGTCTAACTCGACTGAAAGCTACAATTTTGGGTTGCACCAACATCCAACGAACTTCTTCTAAAATCTATAAATAAGGCAAAAGTTTGGTTGTTGAAACTTTTATCTCACATTAATTATAATATTTATTGTTTTAACCTATCGATCCTATGATGACTTTAATATCAGAACACCTCTAACATATAAACACTCATTAGTTGATGAACAAAAATATCGAACGGAGAACTAGACAAAAAGATTGAATGACTAAGAAATTGTTTAAGTATATGTTTAATTCCTACTCCTGAAACGATATATATATATATATATATA
>Ga0214545_1007034_pt1 | contig 19137 bp, 6 predicted proteins | sample CNSS4metaG_FD_160064 | JGI IMG/M metagenome (GOLD analysis project Ga0214545, IMG submission 160064) | Root nodule microbial communities from cowpea collected in UCLA plant growth center, Los Angeles, California, USA - CNSS4 | ecosystem: Host-associated > Plants > Roots > Nodule | place: USA...
ATATATATATATATATATATATATATATATATATATATATATATATATCAGATTCTTCAATGGCTCTTTAAAGGTGCATATGAACCAGAAAGAAAGAGGAGCAACAGTAACAACTTCAGTATCCCTCCCAAAAGGGAATATTCCAGTGGTAAAATCAAAACTCTTTCTTGGTCTTACAAGTTACAATCACTAGTACTACTTGATATTGATCAAATGAAAATGAACTCATTTTTTCTGATTTTGGTGTGATGAATGAAGAATCTTGATGCAAATGGTTTCATGATGTGGTCCCCATAGTTACTACAGAAGAGAAGGAAGTTATTATGTCTATTCCTCATATTTTTTGGCAGAAACTTCATACACCGAAGATGGTGGTATGTATGTGTAACAAAGTATCTGGTTCTTGTTCGTGATTGAACATGTATATATTCTTCTCTGCACTTTTATATTTCATATATTTGTGTTTTCTCTGTGTTTTGGAATTGAACTCGTTGCTTTTTTTACCAGAAATTGAAGCCATTAAGTAATTTGTTTCCATAACCAAGTCAATATATTTGAACTAAATGGCCACTTATCATCAATTGGAGATCTCTTTATGGTTGTGATGATTTTACTTACATAATAAGTGTTGTCATGTGATACGTTTGTCGTTTTTAAGTATTTGTTGGAGATGGTTCGTTGCATATATATCTAATGTGAGCTTGAAATAATAAACTTTTAGCATGTTTGAACATGTTCCATGTTTCTTTCATTCATAAGCCCATAATTCAGAGTTGATTCTGGTATAACTTGGCCAATCTTGATTAAGTGTAGTCACTAGTCCATTAATTTGAATAAAATAAACAAAGAAAGTCATCTTCTAAATATAATATCAAAATAGTATTATTAAGAAATAGAAAACTTAACAAGAAAAAATATGTAAATCGAATAAGATAAAGTCATGGTTGTATTATTTTAATGAAAATTAAAGTTGACGCACGGGCATACTTAACCAAAGAGCATGCGTGTCTGTCTGCATGTATGAAGGAATGCATGCATGAGGCTTATCTGTGTGAATGCGGGTGTTGGGTCAAAAGCTACTACGGGTACAAAAGTTTGGTGGCTAACTTGGTTAAATTTTCCACTATTGAAATCCCACTACTGAACTAAACCATAAAAGAAGTGAAAAAATAATGAACGTAATTTTTAGATAATTCATTGTAAAAACTGATGGGAAATAATAGTATATTCATCTCAATTTATAGTGTCAAAGTTGAAGTGGTTTTATTAACTTTTATATTTAAAATTAATGTAGGCACATGGGTATCCTGACGTGCGTGCATAAGCGTGCATGCAAGTATGTGTCAAGGGTCAAAAGCCACTATGGGTACAAAAGCATGGTGGCCAACTTTGTGATATTTTCTAGTACTAAAATCCCACTATTGAAACATAAAAGAAGAGAAAAAAGAAGATGGTTAAACATCAACCGGGGATCTCTATATGGTTGTGATAATTTTATTTACATAATAAGTTTTGTCATTTGATATGTTTGCATATTTAAGTATTTATTGGATATGCTTCGTTGCATCTATATCTAACGTGAGCTTGAAATAATAAACTTTTAGCATGTTTGAATATGTTCCATGTTTCTTTCATTCATAAGCCCATAATTCAGAGTTGATTTTGGTATAACTTGGCCAATCTTGATTAAGTGTAGCCACTAGTCCATTAATTGGAACAAAATAAACAAAGAAAGTCATCTTCTGAATATAATATCCAAATAGTATTATTAAGAAATAGAAAACTTACCAAGAAAAAAACATGTAAATCAAATAAGAGAAAGTCTTGGTTGTATTATTTTAATGAAAATTAAAGTTGGCGCACGGGCGTACTGAACTAATGTGCATGCGTGTTTGTCTGCATGTATGAAGGAATGCATGCATGGGGCTTGTGTGCATGAATGCGGGGGTTGGGTCAAAAGCTACTATGGGTACAAAAGTTTGGTGGCTAACTTTGCTCAATTTTCCAGTATTGAAATCCTACTACTGAACTGAAAGATAAAAGACGTGAAAAAATAATGAACGTAATTTTTAGATAATTCATTGTAAAAATTGATGGGAAATGATAGTTTATTCATCTCAATTTATAGTGTCAAAGTTTAAGTGGTTTTATTAACTTTTATATTTAAAATTAATGGAGGCACATGGGTATCCTGACGTGCGTGCATGAGCGTGCATGCATGCAAGTATGTGTCGAGGGTCAAAAGTCATTATGGGTACAAAAGCATGGTAGCCAAATTTGTGATATTTTCCAGTACTCAAAACCCACTATTGAACCATCGAAGAAGAGAAAAAGGAAGATGGTTAAACATCAACCAGGGATCTCTTTATGGTTGGGATAGTTTTAATTACATAATAAGTGTTGTCATGTGATATGTTCGCATATTTAAGTATTTGTTGGAGATGATTCGTTGCATATATATCTAATGTGAGCTTAAAATAATCAACCTCTAGCATGTTTGAACATGTTCCATGTTTCTTTCATTCATAAGCCCATAATTCAAAGTTGACTCAGGTATAACTTAGCCAATCTTGATTAAGTGTAGCCACTAGTCTATTAATCTAAATAAAATAAACAAAGAAAGTCATCTTCTGAATATAATATCAAAATAGTATTATTAAGAAATATAAAGCTTACTAAGACAAAAACACGTAAATCGAATAAGAGAAAGTCATGGTTGTATTATTTTAATGAAAATTAAAGTTGGTGCACGAGCGTACTGAACAAAAGTGCATGCATGTCTGTCTCCATGTATGAAGGAATGCATGTATGGGGCTTATGTGCGTGAATGCGGGAGTTGGGTCAAAAGTTATTACGGGTACAAAAGTTTGGTGGCTAATTTGTTCAATTTTCAGTATTGAAATCCCACTACTGAACTGAACCATAAAAGAAGTGAAAAAATAAAGAATTTAATTTTTAGATAATTCATTGTAAAATTTGATGGCAAATGATAGTTTATTAATCACAATTTATAGTGTCATAGCTTAAATGGTTTTATTAACCTTTATATTTAAAACTAATGCAGGCACATGGGTATTCTAACGTGCGTGCATGAGTGTGCATGCTTGACGGCGTGTGCATGCAAGTATGTGTTGATGGTCAAAAGCCATTATGGGTATAAAAGCATGGTGGCCAACTTTATGATATTTTTCAGTACAAAAATCCCACTATTGAACCATAGAAGAAGAGAAAAATGAAGATGGTTAAACATCAACCGGGGATCTCTTTATGGTTGGGATAATTTTAATTACATAATAAGTGTTGTCATGTGATATGTTTGCATATTTAAGTATTTGTTGGAGATGGTTTGTTGCATATATATCTAATGTGAGCTTAAAATAATCAACTTATAGCATCTTTGAACATGTTCCATATTTCTTTCATTCATAAGCCCATAATTCAGAGTTGATTCAAGTATAACTTGGCCAATCTTGATTTAGTGTAACCACTAGTCCATTAATCTAAATAAAATAAACAAAGAAAGTCATCTTCTGAATATAATATCAAAATAGTATTATTAAGAAATATAAAGCTTACCAAGAAAAAAACACGTAAATCGAATCAGAGAAAGTCGTGGTTGTATTATGTTAATGAAAATTAAAGTTGGCGCACGGGCGTACTAAACCAAAGAACATGCATGTCTGTCTGCATGTGTGAAGGAATGCATGCATGGGGCTTGTGTACGTGAATGCGGGCGTTGGGTCAAAAACTACTACGGGTACAAATGTTTGGTATCTAACTTTGTTCAACTTTCCAGTAATTGAAATCTCACTACTGAACTGAACCATAAAAGAAGTGAAAAAAATAATGAACATAATTTTTAGATAATTCATTGTAAAAACTGATGGGAAATAATAGTTTATTGATCTCAATTTATAGTGTCAAAGTTGAAATGGTTTTATTAACTTTTACATTTAAAATTAATGTAGGCACATGGGTATTCTTACGTGTGTGCATGAGCGTGCATGCTTGAGGGCGTGCATGCAAGCAAGTATGCGTTGAGGGTCAAAAGCCATTATGGGTAGAAAAGCCTAGTGAACAACTTTGTGATATTTTCCAATACTAAAATTTCACTATTAAACCATAAAAGAAGAGAAAAGGAAGATGGTTAAACATCAACCGAGGATCTCTTTATGGTTGTGATGATTTTATTTACATAATAAGTGTTGTCATGTTATATGTTGGCATTTTTAAGTATTTTTTGGAGATGGTTCGTTGCATATATATTTAAGATGAGCTTGAAATAATCAACTTCTAGCATATTTGAACAGGTTCCATGTTTCTTTCATTCCTAAGCCTATAATTCAGAGTTGATTCTGGTATAACTTGGCCAATCTTGATTAAGTATAGCCACTAGTCCATTAATCTAAATAAAATAAACAAAGAAAGTCATCTTCTGAATATAATATCAAAATAGTATTATTAAGAAATATAAAGCTTACCAAGAAAAAAACACGTAAATCGAATCAGAGAAAGTCATGATTGTATTATTTTAATGAAAATTAAAGTTGGTGCACAGGCGTACTGAACCAAAGTGCATGCGTGTCTGTGTGCATGTATGAAGGAATGCATGCATGGGACTTATGTCCGTGAATGCGGGCATTGGGTCAAAAGCTATTACGTATACAAAAGTTTGGTGGCTAATTTGTTCAATTTTCCAGTATTGAAATCACACTACTGAGTTGAACCATAAAAGAAGTGAAAAAATAAAGAACGTAATTTTTGGATAATTCATTGTAAAATTTGATGGGAAATGATAGTTTATTCATCTCAATTAATAGTTTCAAAGTTTAAGTTATTTTATTAACTTTTATATTTAAAATTATTGCAAGCACATGGGTATCCTGATGTGCGTGCAATAGCGTGCATGCTTGAGGGCATGTATGCAAGTATGTATCGATGGGAAAATGTAGATATATTTCAACTAAATGGGCACTTATCATCAATCGGGGATCTCTTTATGGTTGTGATGAGTTTATTTACATAATAAGTGTTGTCATGTGATATGTTCTCATTTTTAAGTATTTGTTGGAGATGGTTCGTTGCATATATCTAACGTGAGCTTGAAATAATCAACTTCTAGCATGTTTGAACATGTTTCATGTTTCTTTTATTCATAAGCCCATAATTCAGAGTTGATTCCGGTATAACTTGGCCAATCTTGATTAAGTGTAGCCACTAGTCCATTAATCTCAATAAAATAAACAAAGAAAATCATCTTCTAAATATAATATCAAAATAGTATTATTAAGAAATATAAAGTTTACCAAGAAAAAATCTTGTAAATCGAATTAGAGAAAGTCATGGTATATTATTTTGATGAAAATTAAACCGAACCAACGTGCATGCGTGTGTGTCTGCATGTATGAAGGAATGCATGCTTGGGGCTTGTGTGCGTGAATGCGGGCATTGGGTCAAAAGCTATTACGGGTACAAAAGTTTGGTGGCTAACTTTGTTCAATTTTCCTGTATAGAAATTCAACTACTGAACTGAACCATAAAAGAAGTGAAAAAATAAAGAATTTAATTTTTAGATAATTCATTGCAAAAATTGATGGGAAGTGATAGTTTGTTCATCTCAATTTATAGTGTCAAAGTTTAAGTGGTTTTACTAAATTTTATATTTAAAGTTAATGCATGCACATGGGTATCCTAAAGTGCGTGCATTTCAACAAGAGCTTAATGTAGTTGAAATTATTTTAGTCATAGCTAAATAAAAGAGAACAAGAAGTACGCTCTTTAATTTAGCTGGTGAGAAATTTTAATGGTGCATTTCAACAAGAGCTTAATGTGGTTGAAATTATTTTAGTCATACCTAAATAAAACAGAATAAGAAGTACGCTCTTTAGTTTAGCCGGTGAGAGATTTTAATGGTCCCAACGAAAAAAATTTATCTAATTAGGAAGAAAGTGAAAAACACAATTTATTAAATTTTGTAATTATTTTTTCATTGATTATGTTATATTTTAGGCAAAGCTTACATTGGTAGGACAAGTTATCTTCGGTGGAGATGGAGGGGACAATTGATGCACTCGGGAATAGGGTTGTCAACTAAATGCTCATTTATATATTTCGGTTATGGTTCGATACTAGCTTGTATGGTTATGATGATTTTGTTTACATTATAAGTGTGTTATCATATGTGATATTTTATTTTCATAAAATTAAAATTAATAAAATATATATAATTAATTTTTAAAATATTTATTAAATATAAAATTAAAAAAATAAATATGTATATAATTTTTTTAAATAATAGTTAATGTTAAAAGACATTTTTAAAATAATGATTAAAAAGTAAACTATTTATAAAATAAAATCAAATCATGAGTATAGTATCAAAGTTATTATTAAGAAATACAAAGTTTACGAAGGAAAATGGATGTAGCATTACATAATTAGATGGTCATAAGTTATGTATAATGAACTTCAACAGTTTTGATTTTGTGGCGTTGCAGACTTTATAGGTACGTAAATCTGCTGGTCAACTGTGCAATTATCCAATATTGAAATTCCGTTACTGAACCATAAAAGAAGAGAAAAAAGATTAAAAAACTTTGAGATAATTCACAGTAAAAATTGATTGAAAATGATAGCTTAATCATTAGTGCCAAAATTTCATCTAACATTCGTAAATTATTCACTTATAATTCATAAAATAATACTATTATACTTCTCATTAAATGCCATGTTATATTTAAAATTAAATCTATAATAAAATATCTTGCAATAAAAAAATTAACAAAGAAATTATAATATTTAAATAATGTGAAATATATTTTTTATGGTCTAAATTTTATAAAATCATATACTTGTAAATTTTTAACCAGATAAAGACTAGTTCAGAGTTTACCTAATATAAAAAAGACTAAAACTTACTCTTTACCGCTATATTTGTCTACTTAATCTTTCATATTCAAAATTAATACATACTGTAAAAAAATAAAAATAAAATATTTGAAAATATTAGTAATTATAGAATTCGGCAATATTATTCAAATTTTTACTAAAAGGCATATACATGATATTAAATATATTATAAAATATCTTTTGATAAAAAAAATTAATAAGATTTTGATAATGTTTGATTCAGACAAGAAAAAATTCTTTAATATTTAAATACTATGAATCATACTTTAAGATTTAAAAAAAAAAACCTTTTTTTTTATTATACTTCTTTATATTGAATATAACACAACTATATTTTCTCATTATTTTTATTTATTATCAAACAAAAACATGTCAAAATACAATTTCTGTTATTTTAATGAAAATAATGTTGACGACTTGCATGCATGCATGGACATGTGTATGTATGTAGGAGTGTGTGCATGGATGTGCATACGTGAATGCGAGTGTTGCTGGGATTAAAAGTTATTATTGGATACAAAAGTTTGGTGGTTAAATTTATTCAATTTTTCAGTACTAAAATCTTACTACTAAATCATAAAAGAAGTGAAAAACAAAAAAATAAAGAATGTAATTTTTAGATAATTGATTGTGAAAATTGATGGAAAATGATAGTCTATTATTCATCTCAATTTTATATGTCAAAGTTTAAGCAATTTTATTAACTTTTGTAATAAAAATTAATACGGGCATGCCAACGTGTGCACATGTCCATGCATGTGTGCGTGCGTTTGTGCATGCAGAAATATGTGCATGCAGACGTGCATTTGTTGGAGTCAAAAGCCATTATGGGTACAAAAGTTTGGTTGTTAACTTTGTGCAATTCTTGAATACTGAAGTCCCACTACTTAATCATAAAAGAAGAGAAAAAGGAATAAGACAATTTTTAGATAATTCATCGTGGAAATTGATGAAAAATGATTGTTTAATCATCTCAATTTATAGTGTGAAAGCTTAAATGGTTTTATTAACTTTTATATTTAAAATTAATGCAAGTGCATGGATATATGACGTGCGTGCATGCATGCGGACATGTGTATATGTCGATGGTGAAAAACTATTATGGGTACGAAAGTCTGGTAGCCAACTTTGTGATATTTTCTTGTACTAAAATCCCACTACTAAACCATAAAAGAAGAGAAAAAAGATAAAGGTAATTTTGAGATAATTCATTGTGAAAATTGATGAGAAATGATAGTTTAGTCATTTCAATTTATAGTGTCAAAAATAATTTTATTAATCAAGTACATAAAATATGTTATAAAATTCATGCTATTTTTATGTGCAAATATTATGAATTTGGGGTACTAATTACTTTTTATGATAATAATAATATAAATAATGGTTTAATAACAATGTTCTTGTTATTTTAAAAAACTAAAATATTTAAATACATCCCTTCAATAATTTTGTTTGTTTCAAAAAAATTGTTTTTGTTTTAGACATATAATTATTATTCTTTAAAATTAGAAAACACCTAAATTTGGTTAAGTAATTTATATGATTGTAATTTATTCATAAAATAATTCCTAAACTAGAATATTAGAATAGCCTTCTCCTATTAGCCAGTTTCTCCTATTAGAATAGCCTTCACCTAATCTATCACTAAGTAACCAAGGATGTAAGGTTTCACTTAGTCTAAAGAAATTGTAGTATCTGCTAGTGATCCTTTTATATTAGTGCATTGTTTTTAAATAGTAAAGAAAAAGTGAAGAAGATTTTCATGAGTGTTTAATGAGAAGTAAGTGGAGTTAGTTTTATGAATTGTTATGAATGTTAGGTGAAGAGGTTTTTATTGGGAAGTTCAATGGTATGAATATCTTCTAAAATAGTACTCAGCAGGCAATGATATTATATTTTAGTCACCATCTACCCTCTAATCCCCTCCCATTAAAGCTAATTGAAAAATGCTGAAGAATTTTGAAATAACTTACAAGTATAAGTGGTATGAAGTGGTATGGTGTCCAACCTAAGTTTTATAATTTCCATTCCGTGCTCCAAACTAATATTTATTGTGCACCTTTATAGACAATACGTAGGTTTTAGGATCTTCATGAATTTACATCACAAAAATTAATAAAATGACTTAACCTTTGGCACTATAAATTAAGATGATTAAATCATCATTTCCCAACAATTTTCATAATGAATTATTTCATATCATCCTTTCTCTGTTTTATTGTGGTTCAGTAACTGGATTCCAATACTGGACCATGGCACAAACTTGGCAAGCAGGTTTTTGCATCCATAAAGTATCAAAGTTCACGGTTCATGGCTTATGGCCATCGAATTATACCGGGTCACAACCATGGTCTTGCAAGGGTCCTAATCCCAACCTAAATACTTTCTTTGGTAAATTTTATATTTCTTATTAATCTTATTTTTATATTATATTCAGAAGTTGACATTCTTTTTTAATTTTATTCAAATTAATGGATTACGGCCTATACTTGATCAAGATCGGCCAAGTTATATATGAGACAACTATAAATTCTGGGCTTATGAGTGGAGTAAACATGGAACATGTTCAAAAATGTAAGAAGTAGATTATTTCAAGTTTACACTGGACATATATGCAAGGAATGATCTCCAACAAATTCTCAAACATGCAAATATATCTTTTGGCAATATGGTGGCTAAAATATAATATTTAGAGACTAAAAATAGTCGATTGCGGTTTCGGTCGTTATATAAATAAAAATTATTGTATATTTATTTAGTCGTTAAATTAGTGACTATTTGTGACTATTATAAATCAGTGGCTATTTCAATCACAAATTGTAACTAAATTATTTTGATGGTTAATATCAGTGATTAAATTGTATTTTTGTAGTAGTGGAGTAAACATGATCATGACGGTGATAAGTACATCACAAATCGATGTTGCACCAAATTGTATAAATAACGATTTAGTTGACAATACCTATGTCTTGACCAAACAGCTATCCCTCAATGCATAAACTGTCCAGGACGTACAAATTGCCCTAGCACTGTAACCTTTGCTTAAAATATAATATATTATAATTAATGAATAAAGAATTACAAATTTTAAACAATTGTGTTTTCCACTTTTCCGCACAATTAGATAACTTATATTATGTAGGTGACTACTAAGAAATGTAATGTATAGCGGAATTATGAGGATTTGAAAATAACCATGATTTTTTAAATTTTCTACATCTTTTATTATTATTATTTTCTCAAGTGGACTTTTTTTTTCGAACTACACCTAAACACTCTTCAGGAATGATCTCGGCTACCCAAAAAGTGACCAAAATTGAATCTGTAAAATTTTATATACTCATTCATTTGCCTTGCCTGAATTCTAAATGGGATTTTCACCTTTTTTTATTCGATGTTGTGTGAACAAGTTCATTTAAAAAAAAAAAAAAAAGATAAAAGTTATAAATATAGAAATTTTAATAAAAAATATTAAAATAGAAAAATAAAACTTATTTTATTCTTATTATCATAGAAGGAAAATATTGTGAATAAATTTTAAAACATCATGAATTACCATATAAAATTATTAAAAGTACATTTTATATTTTAAATTATTTAATGAATTAAATTATAAATGAATTAAAATATTGAAGTATAAATAAAAATTTTATATGTGAGAATAGAATTTTTAAAAATAATTGAAATTAACGAGATTACATTATTTTGTTTCCCTAACCAAACAAACAAGTTAATTTACCCTTTACAAATTAAGTACTAAGTAGAAAATTTTTGTTGTTCAAAGTTTAAAAGGAGGAATTGTTAATATTATTTTAGTTAAAATTATAAAATTAAATTTAATGTATAGGTTATTAAATTAGAAAATAATAGAGTAAAAATTTTCTCTTTAATAAAGATTTTATTAATTTTAATTGATTTCAGATAGTTTATTTGAATTAAAATCAATAATTATATATTTAGATGGTTAAATAATAATTTATAATAAAATAACTAGTACACTGAATGAAAATAAAAATTCATAACAGTTTCTTTGAAAACAAATAGACTTACTAGATTTGACATAATTAACAATTAAATTAAACAAAATAAGTTAAAATATTTATTTAAACGTTATACTCTTTTTTCATCTCTGTATATATGTACAAGGATTGATATTTTTTATCTGACAACACCGTTCATAAGCAAAATTTTATTTTAATGAAAATGAAAGTTGGGGCACGGGTGTACTAAACCATGTATATGTGTATGTCTGCATGTAATGCATACATGGGATTTGTGTGCGTGAATGCGAACGTTGGGGCAAAAGCTATTACGGGTACAAAAGTTTGGTGGTTAACTTTGTTCAATTTTTTAATATTGAAATTCTATTACTAAATTGAACCATAAAAAAATTGAAAAAATAAAGAATGTAATATTTAGATAATTCATTGCGAAAATTGATAGAAAACGATAGTTTATTCATCTCAATTTATAGTGTCAAAGTTTAAGATATTTTATTAACTTTTGTAATGAAAATTAATGTAAATATGCCGACATGTGTACATGTTCGTGCGTGCGTGCGTGCATTTGTGCATGCAAGAGTGTGTGCATGCATACATGCATTTGTTGGGGTCCAAAGTCATTATGGGTGCAAAAGTTTGGTGGCCAAGCAATTCTTCAGTGCTAAAATACCATTACTTAACTGAAAAGAAGAAAATAGGAAAAAAAGTAATTTTTAGATAATTCATTGTGATAATTGATGAAAAATGATTGTTTAATCGTCTCAATTTATAGTTTGAAAGCTTAAGTAGCCTTATTAGCTTTTATATTTAAAATTAATGCAGACATATCCTGACGTGCGTGTATGAGCGTGCATGAATGCAAGTGTATCGAGGATCAAAAACCATTATGCTATTATGGGTACCAAAGTCTGATGACCAACTTTATGATATTTTTTAGTACTAAAATTCCACTATTGAATCATAAAAGAAGAGAAAAAGGAGAAGATAATTTTTAGATAATTCATTGTGAAAATTGATGGGAAATGATAATTTAATAGTGTAAAAGCTTGAGTGATTTTATTAATTTTTGTAATAAAAATTCATGAAGATCGTAAAACCTACATATTTTCTAATAAAGGTGCACAATAAATATGTACACTGGACACCATACCACCTTCATACCACTTATACTCGTAACTTAATTCAAATTCATTAGTATTCTTCAATTAGCTTCAGTGAAAGGGGATTAGAGGTGAAATAGTGACTCAAACAAATAGTAAAATATAATTTGTTTTCTATTCTTTTCATTAATTCTTGAGTACTAATTTAGAAAAATTTCATACAATATCAATCTTTTTCTTTTGCCCATTGGACTTTCCATAAAACTCTCTTCTCGAACCATTCATAATTATTTACTGCTAATTCATGAAAAAATCAATAATATTATTATACTTATGACTAAAGGTCATGTAATAATTAAAATTAAATCTATAATAAAATACCTTGTGATAAAAATATTAATAACATTTTCATAAAAGAAATTACAATATTTAAACAATATGAATTATATTATTTAGTATCTAAATTTTATAAAATCATGTACTAATTTTCTTGGTCTCTATTGTAAACTATAAGCCAATTAAATTCTAGTTACTGATAAGGCCCTTATCTTTGATTTTTTTTTCTTATATTTTTTTTTTACTATTTTGGATGGATTTAAGTTGTCAAACGAGAGTTCTTAACTTAGATTTAGTTTAATTTACATTTTAGACTAATTTTGCGAATTTAACTTAATTAGGCACTTTTTGTGTATTTTTAGTGTAAGTTGTTGAATTGGTTTTAGAATAGCTTAGTGTTACAGAAGTTTAGTTTTGATGATAGAGTCTTAGATATGTTATTAGTATTCTAGAAGTGAATAGGTAGAGTCACGGGTAGTCCATACGTTAGAATTAAGGTCGGCTTAAGGATAAAACGAGTAAAACGAGTAAAGCACTCGCCTCCAAAAAAATAAGGCCTAATTTTTTTTAGTACTAATATACCTATATTAAATTAGTTATAAAATTATGTTTAAGAAAGAAAAGACCCTAAAGATATTTTATTATTAAGATAGCTCTATTAAATTAATTATAAGTTTATGTTTGAAAATAAAATTTAATTAAATTATTATTGTCTGATATTTTTTTATTGGTATTAAAAATGATAATTAATGAATTAAAACTCTTTTTAGTAAATTATAATTTTGTTTACGAAAAGGAGAATGATTAACGATATCTTTATTCTCTTATAAGCAATATGTATATTCTATTCTCTTCTTTTATCTATATGTGACTTCTCTTATCTCTCCTTACTTTCTTTCCTGCTAAGACTCATTTTTTTAGGATTTTAGTATATTACATTCCTTAATCTCCTCATCTTGAATATCATGTGGTCTGTGTGTACCAATATTTTCATCATCATTTTTGGATAGTATGTTTTTTCTTTATATTTGTGTTGTTGTTATTTTTATTTTGTTTTGGATTTGTATTAGAATTAGAAATGCATTTCTTCTGCCCAATTTTATTTTTCGATACTTTTTGATTTACGGGTTTCAAGAGTTTTTTTTTTCATATATCTTGCCCACTTACTATCGAAGAACAAATTTTTTTTGAATTATTTTTATTAATGATTAATGTTAAAATAAACTCTTTAGGTTTATGAAATAGTTGAGAGTTGAGAAGGAGTAAAAGGTTTGAGACTTTAAGATACTACAAGTCTGTTATCAAGTTTACTTCCTTGACAACCAAAACCAGGTTTTATTGTTTTAAATCATTCGTTTTATATACATATATTTAGTAGTATTTTATATATTATTATTTGATATAAAAATATATAGATATGTCAACTAGAAAATTTGAATCAGACTATTCAGAAATCCAAGAAAGGATAAGAATTGAGGCATTAATTTCATAACAAAAAGGAGCTATGAATAAATTTATAAAAATAGATAAGAAAAATGAATTAGAAAATATAGGTGGGTGCTCTTTGAATGAACAAGATAATAACAATATAGATATAGGTGAGAGTAACAATAGAGAAAGAGAAGTAATTAGTAATTAGGATAATGTTAACAAGTTCAGTGTCAAGTTGCTTCAGCCGAAAGGAGTTTCTCAAAGTTAAAGATAATAAAAATTTATTTAAGATCAACCATGTCCCAAGAAAGATTAGACAAATTAGTCATATTATATATTGAAAAAGAAATCTATAACAATATATAAAGAGGATTCCCTCTTTTGTGTCCATATTTCATAATACCAATTCTACCCTTTACAATATAATTATTTATTAAATTTTTTAAAATTAACAGTTACTTTTACCTATTTTCTATAAAACTGTTTATCTTTTTTTCTTATTTTTTATTCATCAACAATTAATTTCTATATTCATTTCACTTTATTTTTAATAAATATCAATTTATTTTATATATTAACTTAATAACATTACACTATTACCACCTACTAACATAATAACATTCATATTTAAAAAATGCGTACACACAAGCGCAATAGCGCCTATTTATACGCTAGTGTTAAATAAAATTCATTATGGCAATTTAATAAATAATTTTGAATAAAAAAAACTCAAAAAATAAATTTTAAATAAAATACCTCATTTTTTAAGTTTGTTTTAAGCCTCCCAAACTCTTGAGCCGCCCCTAGTTAAAATAGGTAGTGTTGAGTAAAACTAGTGTCATTAGTTAGCCTAAATAGTCTAGTTGGGTTTCGGGCATGTGTTTCTGTGCATTCTAATAGTTGTGTTAAGATTTTGTTTAGATTTAAAACAAGTTAGTAATAGGTCTAGAGTTATTTTATTGCTTAAGTGAATATAGCCTAATAGGTTGCTTAGTCAAGTCTCTTTAGGTAGATCTCTTAGCATGACTAACTTGAGTTTTATGATTCTAGTGTAGCCAAAAGATGCAAAGTCAGCACCGAAATGGTGATCGAAAGCAACCAATGCATGCAAAATTAGAAAAGTCTCATCAAATTATGCATAGTTGACTAAAGAATTGACCAATAGTTGCCTTTTTTCAATGGAACTCCAAATGTTATGGAAGTTGTGGGAGAAGCTAGATACTACAAAAAAAAATTAATAAAAGCCACACTTGTTTTTACCTTAAAAGAGCTTAGAAATAATAAGAGCTACATTCAAATTCTAGTTCTAATTTGCACTTACCTAGTTGAGTCTAGTTGTACTTTGTAGTTAAGTCCTAGTTTTATATTTTTAATACGTTTCTTTGATTCTGAATGCAAATAGTCTTGTGTGGTGAAGTTCTACCGTTGTCCTTATCCTAAAGGAGGTTGTTGACTTAAAAGTGTTTTGATGAAGAAAAACAAAGGAAGCTACACAAGCCTTGCACATGGGATTGATTTTGTTGGCAAAACAAGAAGCTAGTTGCAAGATTTTGATGATGATAAAGGTAAGGAAATTCAAGCAAATATTTGGAACATTTGTACTTTATTTTATTAAGTTGATTAAACCTTTTGTAAATAGTCATATATTAGTGAATAATTTGTATGTTGGGCTTAGCTTAGAGAGTCATAATAGCAGCTTGCACAAAATCAATCTAGATAGTTTTAAATTTCACAAAAATATTTTGTGATAATCAATTACCACTTATGATAATTGATTATCACAACTGAGTTCAAGTATTCAGAAATGATTTTGAAATAATCGATTATCTCAGAAGAAAATCAATTATCATTGTGAAAACGTGTTTTAGAAAAAACTTCTGGAATAATCGATTATCCTAAGTGATAATCGATTATCACCAGCAGTTGTAACTTGACTTTTCAAATTTTTAACTTAATTTTCGAAAGTTTATATATGTTATGTTAAACCTTTTTGAAAAACAATTTTTTTTGTGAATCAGAAGTTTAGTGTTTTGCTTGCAAAGAAACTTTTTGTGTGTTCTAAAAAGGGTTTGAAAAAACTAGTGTTGGTAGAGCGATAACTTTCATCAATTTGTGTGACTCAAAGAAAGTATTTCTAATCTCTTATGTCTTCAAGAGAGATGTTTTTTAAACCTTAAACTTTTTTTTATCTATGATTGTATTTATGGTGTCAACATCCAATTTTGTCCGGATAAATATATCTTATTTAAAAAAAATAATTAAAAATGGGTGTTTAATTTATTTTCAAAATTAAAGAAAAGTGAAATAAAAACAATGACAAACAAAGTCAAAAAGATTTAAAAATATATCATTCATCATATTTGCTTTCCGTGTGAGCTAAGAAGCCCAAGCACATGTTCTATTATCACCCCCTCTTTTCTCTCTTTTCACCTATATCTTTTCAAATGACTTTACAGCCCAATGTTTTAAATGCATACTTCCCTTTTTAATGTTTTCACCTTTTATATTTGTTTGCACACTTCCAAAATCCTTCCATTCTCACGTTGCCACGCGGTTCACCTGCTCTCTCTTCCATCAAGAACCACCACCGTTCTTCATCCCTTCCTACATCTTCATCACCACCCCATTTCCATTTCCCTTCAAAGAAGACCTTATTGTATTAACGTTGCAATACCATGTTGTTTTTCTTTTGTCTTGGCTCTGTCTTTGCATCTCAAAATGTTTTGCACACACTGTTAAATATAGGCATTTTAAACATTTGTTAAATATGGGCACACCTTTTCTTTGGTGCGGCTCGGTGACCATACGTGAGTAATTTTCAATGCATGAAAATTATACATGGTGGGTCCGTTTTCGATATTTCATTCATGCGTGGGTTTTTTGAAAGGAGTATGATATTTTTGACAAACTTTTTTATAAAATTGGACAAAATTTACTTTTTAATATACTTAAAATTTTTTCTTTTTAAATTATATCAAATCTTTTTTTCCATTTATTGAGATACTGACATTATCAAAAGTTTTTCAATCAAATTTTGTTAAAAAATAATTTTTCTTGTTGAAAAGTGCGGCACATGATTTAATCTTAAAAAGCATTTACGTGGAAACCCATACGCACGTCGAAATATGCATGATAAGGGGTGGGGTCCACAGTTTTATATCTTTAATGGCACTGAAATCTAATTTCAGCGTGACTTGATTCTGCAACAACCTATCTATATTATTAGGAATGACAAAAAAATTCGTACCTCTTAGTATTTGTGGATGAAATTTGTGATGGATAATTGATATTGGTAAGTAATAGATATTCGCAGGTAGCAGTTAATTTAATATCTGTTTTTTAATTGGTCGGAGTTGGATATCATACTACCCGTACCCACGGATATCCGCTACCCGTTAGGAAAATGAAATTACATATTTATTCTTGTTAGGTTATGAGATATTAGGTTGATGCTGAAGTTCATTTCTTTTTTGACTCATTGCTGCCGTCCAAGTGCTATGGGATTTTCGAACAGGTAAACCCGTGCTTCTTCTTTCATTTTCTCTCTTACACACTTAACATTCATCCCCAAAAATTGTTCTTGCTCCCTCTACAACTTCATTTTTACTCAACAACCCTTTTCAATATTATCATTTTTGTTAATCCATTTTCCTTTCATTCTTTGCTCCTAGTTTTCTCGTGCTGAATCTTTCGAAGGTTGTCCTCCAATCCTTCAAATTTCGGGTGAAGCTTCAAAAGAGGTATGTTTTCTATCTCTTATTTTAGTTCTAGGTTAATACATGAATCTGAACTGCTTATGACTATAATTATTTCTCATTGAATAAACTCAACTATCCAATTACTTTTTCCTGTCCAATTAAGGTCGTTTCTGGATCTGGGGAATTGAGAGATACATTTTTTAAAATTGGAAGTTGGGATAAAGGCTAAAAATTGAAACTGATTAACAACCGAAAAAAGGCCATTAAAACTTGAAAATTTGTCTTCAAATGAAATTTTAAGACATAATTTTCTTTCTTTCTAAAGATATTAAAACACCACACCAAAGAATATGATACTTAAATCAATATCAATATATAATATATAATGACAGAGAAAGGGCATGATTAAAAAATTGAATAAGAAATACATATGCATGATTAAGAAAACTTATGAATTCACGTTAACCTAGTTTTTTTACTATTTCAATTCAAGTTCATTCATCTTTTATGCGTGAATGATTTTTTCAATTAGAAGTAAATGTCAAATCACATTTTCCACACTTAAGGCATGTAAAGTGGAAATTCATATTTTATTACTCATTCATATTTTATTTTACATGCTCTTTTTATTTTTATACAAGTTATTATTATAATAGAAGATATATTTGATCTCTCTAACATAAAAAAATGTGAGTGATTCCAAAACTTTCTTCTATATATGGTGGTAGTAATTAATGATTAGAATTTTTAGTTCCATAGCTTTTAAATTTGCCATAATCATGTCACATAGAATTTTTAGTCTTTTTTTTTTTATATTCAAAATTTAATTTTTTGTTGTGTTTTAATATTTATAGAATGTCTAATCAAGATACATTTTCTCCTATGGATGATGGCCAACAAGGAACATTTGTAGAACCAAATGCAAATGTAGGAGATTCAAATAAAAATGATGTTCCTATAGATTCTATTCTAGGAGAAACTGAAAGTTCAACTCCAACTGTTAATTCAAGAAGATTATTGTCTGATGTTTGGAATCACTTTAAGAGACAAAAGGTAGATGGAAAATGGAAAGGGATATGCAATTATTGGGCCAAAAGTCTTTTGGGTGACGCAAAGCAAGGTACATCACATTTGAGAAGCCATTTCAAGAGTTGCAAGCTTCGAACAACACGAGACATCAGACAATCCTTTTTAAAAACTCATAAAGAAGGTGGTGAAACCTTAGTTATTGGCAACTATGTTTTTAATCAACAAGCAGCTAGAGATGCACTCTGTAAGATGATAATTCTACATGGGTATCCAATGTCAATGGTTGATCATATAGGCTTTAAAGAATTTTGTGATGTTGTTCAACCTCTATTCAAGGTGATTTCTCGAAACACCTTAAAAAAAGATATTATGAAGGATTACAATGCAAAAAAAGAGAAGATGAAATTAATGTTATCAAGGATTCAAAGTCGAGTTGTAATTACCACTGATATGTGGACTGCTACTAATCAAAATATAGGCTACATGACTATAATAGCTCATTTTAGTGATGATTTATGGAGGCTACAAAGTCGACTTGTGAGGTAATAACATTTTACTCTATTTTGATTGTAATTTTCATATTAACTTTGTTCTTCTTGACTAGATTAATTAAATTTGTCTTTCAAATATAGG
>Ga0214545_1007036_pt1 | contig 19135 bp, 9 predicted proteins | sample CNSS4metaG_FD_160064 | JGI IMG/M metagenome (GOLD analysis project Ga0214545, IMG submission 160064) | Root nodule microbial communities from cowpea collected in UCLA plant growth center, Los Angeles, California, USA - CNSS4 | ecosystem: Host-associated > Plants > Roots > Nodule | place: USA...
ATATATATATATATATATAGTTACAAAAACTATAATCAACTAACATGCCATTGGAGTCTAATCAATAGGCACAAAACTACACCCAATCATCCTTGTTAATCTGGCATTTTAGCCAAAGAGTCACATCTTCATACTTTTCAAAAGCATTCTTCCATGTCAATAAAGTCTTGAAGTCCCTCCATCTAATGACAATGACAAATAAATTATTCTTCCTCATCACCTTAGGGTTCATAGTCTCAATTTTGTTGAAGGGACTTTGAAATACATTAATAACCTAACATATGACATTATTTTTTTTCTCTTCAAACTTATCCAAGGCTGGAATCGTAATAGAAACATGGGGTCGAGTTTTGGATTCCGAATAACTTCTAAACTTGGTACCATTTGACTGTGACACCTTACCATAATAAGGATCCACGTCAACGTGTGTCCTTTCCTTGACAATGTCGTACAATTAGTTGAAGCAATCAGGTGATAGATTTATCTAAGCTACTGTTTATAATTTATACCTATTTATAAATGTACATTTTTCCTATAATTTTTGTTTTTTCAAGTGACATAAAATTCTAAGCAATACTCAAATGGCTAAACTATTTAGTCTCTCCTAGTAACTAATTGATTAGTCCTTATAATTTAAAATATTTGAAACATATAATTTTACAAACTAAATTACATAAAAAATATCCATACCAACTAAGTTATTAAATCATACAGTTATAAAATATGAAACTATAGATGAAGACACACGCTTCAATAGAGATAAACTAAATCAAATATTTACTCCAACAATACATTATAACCTTTTTTTCCAAAGTTTTTATTCAACAATGAATAATGAGAATCAATTCAACCGAGATATCCATATAGAATCTGTGATTGAAATGCCCAAAATTAACCACATCATAATTTGAATTTACAAGGAAAGAAGATGGTCCAATCTAATCGAAGAAAAAGTTCCACCATGTAAAATAGGACAAGAAAATGCAAAGACCATGTTGCCAAGAGGATATATGAGCACCTTTCAAGCCCAAATCATTGTCATTTCGTTTGTTGACATCATTCTTGCACTATAAATGAAACAAAGAAGATGAAATAGTATTTTGTAAATAAGTTTTTACTTCAGGTACCCTAGGTTTGACGTAAAAGAAATTATGTTAGATGACATCATACCCAACATAAATATTGTCTTTTAAATATGATCTTAGTAGTAAATATAGCAAATTAAACTAACAAGGATTAGTTAACATTAATACATCATAACCAACAGAATGTATGCACTAATCCTTGTTCCTATTTTCTATATATTAAGAGAAATTATTGTCTCCACAAAAACTTTTCAAGGATTCTCATATACCATGTACATTCATTATCTCAACAAAGGTATATGGAACACAAGACCTTCAAAAAGACATGTAGTCAATAAATTTCACAATGAATTGACACCTAACTCATGTTAACTTCTATTGACTCAAATGGTAATTTGATGTAGTTAGCATTGTTCGTTACATCTACTCCATGGAATATAATGCAAGAATCTCCTTTGATTTGTCACTATGTTGTGTATTAATCTATATGATTTAGAAAATTAGCAAAGATAGAAATCTTTCTTCAACAATGAGATCAAATACTCAACACAATAATGACATCTAAGCTAAATTATGATCCCATACATCAATCATTTTTCAATCATATCACAAATATATCAATTCAATTCAATATCCATATGTCATATCATTACTTTTATTAAAATATTAAATCAATTTATCACTCTAAACTAAACCCCATGATATAACTTTTAGGATATAACTTCACTAACATAATATCTTTCAATCATACCTCACTCTTGTCTAATTATTAAAATCCATCTACTTCACATTCAATGTCACTATGTTCATTTCCTTATTCCTCTTTTTTATTATTACATAATACAAACTTTAAAAAGGACTAATCAAATCTAGTTAAGTATAAATCATTACACAAGTGAGTGTTGTTTGAACATTCAATATGTCACTTGAGTATATTATCTTTTTTCTCATTCAAGTATCCATTTAGTGAATGATATTCCATTGGAGGAGAAAGAATCAATACTAATTTTGTGTCACCCAAACACTTAAATCAACACTTGAACAACTAAACTCCCATATATAATTAATATAATATCTCTTGCTCAAACTATAGTTTATAGCTTGAACAACAAATATAATCTCAACAACCAAAAATGGATATTTGAGTGTTAATATCTTTAAATATTATTGCATTAACCTCACTTAAAGAATTATATTGTTATTTGAGCCTTGTATCTAATGGTTAGAAATTAAATTTGAATACCAAATCAACTTAATTCTAAATCAAGTTTGAATTTCATGTCAGCATAGACAAATTTTGTGTTAAAAAAAGAAAAAAAAAACTAATTTTCATTTATGGAATAGATTGTCTCCCCATTTATTTTGCCTCCTCTCATTTTATTCATCAAACCAATGAATAACTTTTAGTAAATATAATTTGTTTTCTCTCTTTACTAATAATCCATTTAACCAAACACAACATTTAAAACAAGTAAATTATGATTTTAGCTCTTTAAAATATATTAGACTATGGAAGAAAAAAAAGAAACAAACTATAAAATTATAAGGTACACCGCTAGAAATTCGCATATTACATAAGATTTTTCTTGCAAATTTCTTAAAAGAATTTGCAAGAAAAGACATTTTTTCTACCATTTTTTTAATAATTTTAATTGGCAGGTAATTCCTTCGGAGTAATCATTTCTTACAAAATTATAAAATTTGCAAGTATTTCCTACAAAATTTATTGCGAAAAGTGTTTTATACAAAATATTTTGCAAGAAATTGCTACCAATTTTCTTGCAAATTTTTTTTCATAACAAAATTTACAAGTATTTCCTACAAAAAAAATTTCAAAACAAAATTGGCAGGAGATATGAGTTTTTTTAATAGTGGTATATCAATTACCTTTTTCAAAATCGTAAAAATAATGACTAAACTAACAATATTAACTTTAAAGTCTGAAATAATGTTAAATAATTAAGTTATATAGTAATTTAGTATATTAACGTTTGTCTTCATTTTTGTTTGTTTAGAAACTAACCAACGTTTTGCATTTAGAAACCAAAATATTATTATATCAATAGGAAAAAAAAATAGTTTTGATTCTTTTCTGTCTCTCTGTTCTAAAGTGTCCATATTTTCCATGTATTATTACTTGTTGAGGAAGATTTTCCTCTTTGTGATCAAGGACCAAAAAAATATATTTTGTAATTAGAGACAAAATCAAAATTTAACAATATCAAAGAAAAAGACATATTTAATTTCATGCCTTATTTTAATTTAAAGCTAACATATTTCATAACTAAATTTGAATATTTATTAAATTTTATATTATTAAAGATAAAAGAAAAAAAAGTTGGATATGCTGACTTCAATTTTTATTTGATAATCTCAAACTGATTGTGATTGTGTGACTTATCTGTTGAGGAAATTACATGACCATATTTGATAAAAAAAAAAGAAAAAAAATAACCTTCTGTATTTGTTTAGTATTTTCTTTTTTTAATTTCTGTATCTGTATTTTTTAGTTTATATAGTTGTATCCAAATGTATTATAGTACTCATTTTAATAGTTTTAAAGAAAATTAAAATGCGTTTGTTAGAAAGCAACTAATTACTTCCTCCTTCTTTTGTTCTTATGTCTTGTCCAACATCAAACCAATGAATCTAACATCACTCATCCAATCGTCATATATAAAAAACCCTAACGCTTAAGTCACCAAAAGTGTGGGTGAAAAAGTGAAAAAGTAAAACGAAACGCATTTGATAACACTACGTACTCTCTTTTGTATTTATAGTATGTTGAATTATTGAATGGTTGTTTCATCCTTACCATAACTATAATATTTGATTCCCTTTGCTTCCTTAATTTTGAAAGTTGTTAATTAACATATATTCAATTCCTACTCCACTCTCTCAATATATTTACACTTCTTTTTTTACTTTTTACTTTTTACTTTTCTACTTTACAATGGTCGTAATCGGGATTAGAACTTATGATATCATGCATTCTACTTTAATTCCCATTATAGGTTAGTTTATTGTTACTTTTGACCAGTTGCGGATTTAAAACACTCCTTTACGAGGACAACAAAATTTATTAAAAAAATTTTGAGTTTTCACAAATTTTATCAAACAAAAAGATAATTATTTATACAATTTAAAATTTCCCATGATGCATTTTCATTCTAATTAAGTGATGTGGTTATTATTTTCTGTTGTAATTTTGCTAACTTGTCTTCACATAACAAGAATTTTGAAATTTTATGATTAATATAAATAATATTATAATTATATTTATTTATTTATTGTTGTATTCAAATATAAATTAGTTTATTTTTCTAGTGCCACTATTGTTCAAAATAGTATGTGTGCTTATCTTTTAGTCATCACCCTTTTTAATTTGAATAAATGAGACAAATTATATTAAACTAATGCTTTTTATACCAAATATCGTGTTTATTTTTAATATTGGTATTAACAATAAGTTTTTCATTTTTCCTTATAATTATACTCTTGTTTTTTTAATTGATAGTTTAGATGTAGAGATTAATGTAGCGTCCCAATTTAGGAGAATAATTCTAATTTATAAAACGCCTTATGTTTATAGTATAAAATAGAGTACCGATATAAAGTATATTAGAATTAACCTTTTACAGTTATTCCATATTATACTGGAATGGAAGTCCAAAGACACAACACAATGCCATGAAAAGAATCTAAACATACTAGAAATTTGCTCAAAGAGCAAGAAACTAAAAAATAACGGTACACAAGAAAAAAAATGCTCAACAATGAGAAATAAAGAATATAGAAAGCCTAACTACATCGCAGCCTCCCCGCCAACATCACAATCACCAAGAGTCTCCACATCTGTTCACACCAAGGATTTGGTGATCATTGCAAAAGGAAAAAACCAAAGAAGAGAACAGACACAAAGAGAAAGGGTAAGCTAGACTAAAATATTTAACATGTTATTGAGCAAGCATATTATAAAATAGGTTATAGACAAGCAAAGCAGTAAGCACCCAAAACATGTGAAAGCAAACAATTAAAGGACTCTCTAACTCAATATCCAGATCATACTATTGATATAGAATTCTAAAGGAAGTATGCACCTGTGCTGGTTTCTAAACTTTGTAGAGTCTAGACGCAACGGGTTATCACCCAACCACACACAAGGTTAATCCTCTAATGTCTTGGGCCCAATATGTCCCAAGACTAGGACCTCCTGCCACTCTCACCACATAAATTATTCTACTCTATGTGAGCGTGAATAATTATTAGAGTTCAGGATACCTTCCTTTATCTAGACATCTCCTATATCAAGGTATACACTAACCACCATCACCAAGAGTTTCCCTTGAAACTCTTCTACTAACAAAATCCACATGCCATATCAAGCATTCAATTCTCATGCCAAACCACCACCAACCATACAATCATGTTTTCCATTTCATACACAACATAACAAGATCCCATTCAATCTCATGCTTTATAAATGCATACCAATGTCCAACCTAACCAAGTCATGGCTCATTACATAATAACACATTATGCAAACGATTTGGGGATTTTAGAAATAAGACTGCGGCTTGTGTAAAGCTCCAAAAATTTTATATTTATATTCAAATTAAAGATTATTAAATCAAGAACCAAATGCAACAAGAACCAACTTAATTGAATAACTATAGAGAAAGTTATGCACCAAACAAGCAACAAAGGTCAATGTTGTTAACAACCAAACTACAGGGACCTTGCGATAAAAACTGCTCTCACTACAGAGCTTCGATTCAAGATCCGACCGGTCAAAGTCAAGAACTAGGTGTTAAGGATTAGTTGTTAAACTTTCAGCTCAATCCAACGGTTAAAGAGTTGGGAAAGTCAATTTTACTAAAACTGCACATATTAGAAAAAGACACAGTTGCCCAACGACCAAGGCACTCGCCCAACGATCACCTGACGCTTCCAGATTATGAAAAATAACATCAAATATCACAATTTCATGAATATTTGAACCCCTAACTTGGAAATACACCAAAAATTAATGTTTTCCCCCATCTTGTCTCATATTCCACAACACACTAATCAAACTTTGCCAAACGAAATAGGAACAAGCAAAACAAGTGAAAAAAATGAAACCCTAGCTTCCTTTACCTCGATAACGCTAGAAAACGAAGGTAAACTCTTAACCGAGGAACACCACAGCTCCAGGAATGAAACAGTGAGCTGAAACGTGTATACTAATTATTTTCCACATCATACTTTTCATAATTTAATATCATAATTATTTTCCCACCCGCATTTATTAATTAATTAAATCCTACGGGTCTTACAATACCCCCACCTTTAAAATTTTTCGTCCTCGAAAAAGAGAACTTACCAGTGAAGAGACGAGGATAGGACCGCCTCATGACATCTTCCATCTCCCATGTCATTTCCTAAGTCGCCTCATCCCATAGCACCTTCACAGTTCTGATCTCCTTCCCTCTGAGCTGCTTTACTTGAGAATCCAAGATTCTCACTGGTCCGGCCCCGATGGTCAAGTCCTCCCGTACCTACACATCATCATCCTTTAGAACATGCGTAGGATCGGCTATGTATTTTCTCAACTGTGACACATGGAAAACATTATGCAAGTTTCCCAAGTGCGGTGGCAAAGCTATCTCATATACTGCAGGACCAATCCTTCTCATGATCTGATATGGCCCGATGAATCGTGGAGTCAACTTTCTCGATTTAAGTGCTCTGCCAATGCCTGTTGTGGGGGTTACTCAGAGAAATACGTGATCACCAGCCTCAAACTCAAGCGGCCTCCTCCTCTTGTCGACTCTAGATTGCACGCATGCAATCCTGTATCACCTTCACCTTCTCGGTGGTCTGTTGCAAAAACTCTGGCCCAAGTACTATCGACTCTCCGTCCTGTTGCCAACACAATGGTGTCTGGCATCTCCTACTGTACAATGCCTCATACGGTGCCATTCCAATGTTGGAATGATAACTATTATTATACGTGAACTCTACCAATGGCAGCATATCACTCCAAGTGCCCAGATGATCTAACACACAAGTTTCTCAGCAGATCCTCCAATGACTGGATAGTCCCCTCAGACTGTCCATCTGTTTGAGGGTGATACGCTGAACTCATTCTCAGCTGAGTACCCAAGGCCTTCTGCAAAGACTACCAAAACCTCGATGTGAACCTTGGGTCTCTATCAGATATAATACTCGCAGGCACACCATGTAGTCTGACCACCTCTCTGACATATAACTTTGCCAGCTTATCTAGGGACATCTTTTAGTTTATGGGCAAAAAGTGCGCACACTTCGTCAACCGGTCTACAATCACCCAGATGGAGTCATGCCCTCTCACCGACCTCGGTAGATGTGTGACGAAGTGCTTATTTCATAAAGTGTTTCTTTTTTTTTGTATCGTGTTTTGATTTACAGCGCTTCATGAAATAAGCACTCTATAAAAGTGTTGTCTATTGATAATTTTGGTGTAATGATTTTATGTCTATTTCAACCTTACAAAATTAAGTTACAAAATGAAATTTTCATTAAAATTAATATGGTAAGATTTTTCACATTTTTTATATACCTTAAATTGTGTTTTAATCGAACAATTTGCATTTCTAACACATTTATTTTAGGTTAAAATACTCTGTTGGTCCTCGTTTTTGTAGCAAAATCTCAATTTGATCCTCGTATTTTTATTAGTCTCAATTAGGTCCTCATTTTTGTCAATTAGTATCAATCAGGTCATTTCCGTTAGTAGAGAACTAACACCGTTAAGTAGGTACCACGTGTCAACTCCTCGTTCTTTTGAATTTTTTGAATTTTTTTGAATTTTTTTTTTAAATTTTGAATGTTTTTTAATTTTTGAATTTTTTTGAATTTTTTTAAAATGTTTTTTAAAATATGTGTCACGTGTCACGTCTGTAGTGTGCCACGTGTCAATCTAACATGGTGACACGTGTCAAATTATTGTATGAATCTCAATTTGGTCCTCATATTTGTTAATGTAATAAGATTTGAGTCCCAAATTGTTTTTAAAATTTTCAATTTCAGGCACTCCAAATTTAGACCAATTTTACTTTTATATAATGTTATGATTATTTTTATACAAATATTTCGAATATAAATTTATTAATCTATATATTTATGATTTTAAAATAAAATTTAAATAAAGTTTAATGTAAAATATAAATTTAAATAAATTAAATATTGTTAAAAATATGTAATAGAAATATCACTTGTAATAAAAGTATCATCATTACATTTATAAAAAAATTAAATGTGTTCTAAATTTGGAGCACATGAAATTAAAATTTTTTAAAAAAATTAGGGACTGAAATCAAATCAAATTAACAAATATGATGACCAAATTAAAATTTATACAATAATTTGACACGTGTCACCATATTAGATTGACACGTGGCACACTACAAACCTAACACGTGGCATAAATATTTGAAAAAATTCAAAATTCAAAAAAAAATTCAAAAATTCAAAAATAATTTAAAAAAATGAAGAGCTGACACATGACACCTATTTAACGCTGTTAGTTCTCTACTAACGAAAATGACCTAATTGATACTAATTTACAAAAATGAGGACCTAATTGAGACTAATAAAAATACAATGACCAAATTGAGATTTTGCTACAAAAACGAGGACTAACGGAGTATTTTAACCTTTATTTTATTATAGATCAATTCTATATTGTTGACTCGAGATACCTATCAAAATTATGTTCGGAGTATTAAGATATTTATAAATTCTCGAAAAATTGGAGAATATAAATCAATTAAGCATTACAAAGCAGAATTTTAACAATGGAAATTATATTGATACACTTGATCATAAAGAATAGCAAAATCAAGCTTCAACATGGTACAAAGAAGAAGTGAGAAATATTCTATTCCCCATACAAAATGCAACAGGAGTTTTTCTTGTGAATATACTTTTAAAACTTTGAATTTAGTTTCTATTATTTGCTTCTCATTTTTATTTTTTAAGAATATAAAATAATCAATTTATTTAAAAATGTTTGTTCCTAAATAAACATATTATTGTGTGTTTATAAGGTCATTTGAGTAATGTTAAAAAACACTTTATATAATATCATACCTAAACAAGTTAATAATCAATATTAATTAGAAACGTTATTTTATAACAATAACCGCACGTGAATTTTAAAATGCTTTTATAAAATCATTCATAAATAATTTCTTAAAAGCGCTATTTTTTAAGTTTAATCAAAGGTACTTAAGATTAATACATGGAGGTGTATTTACTTACTAAGGTTCAAAACAACAACTCCAACATCCACGTCGATTCTGCAACCATTTCCCCCACGTTTAACAAACATTTTAAAGCTTCTAGTGAGAGAAACAAAGATCAACCAAGTCAATTATTTTTAAAGAAACAAGTCTTATTTTGTCAAAGAAAAAAGATTAAATGAATTTCTGAATACAGGCACATGATCCATGACGCTAGCTTTGCCTAAAAATAATAGGTATTCTAAAAGTTGTCTAAAATAATTCCAATGATATATATATATATATATAATATAGTCAAAATCTTGAAAATAAGTTATAGTTTTAATCCTTCGTAAGAATATGTGTGTATAACATTTAAATAAAAATATGTCCTTAATTTACATAGATGCTATTTTTGTAGAATATAATGTTTAAAGAAAAATAAATATGAGAGTTTTGTCAAAAATAATGTAGCATATATATTTTACACGTATCTGTGAGTTAGTGCTGCGACGAAAAGTGGCAATTACACATCACTGCTGAAAATTTTTCATTACAAAAAGTGGCGAGTCATAAAGGTCAGTTCCGACTGCCGTACCGGTCTACTCCACAAAAGCACTATGTCTAATATAAAATACTACGCCGATTAATCAACATTTGACCCAAAAAATATAATGTATGTCAATTCTCGATAAGAAAACATTAATATGTGATATTCAAACACAAATTTTATACAACTTTAATTTTGTAATCTTTCTTCTTCTTTCTTCCACTGTACATTTTTTCTTTTTCTTTTAATTGTTTGTCTTTTTCCAAATTCATAAAATTCACTCACATATCCAAGTTACTTTTTTTTTTTAGAAAAATACATCATCAATTAAAAACATTATCGTCCTTATTCCAAATAATCATCCTATTAATAGAGAAACAAGATAAAAATAAAGAACAAAAGAATATAACGTTAAAATCCCAAAATCGAAGAAAAAACACAATCATTGTCTAATGACAACTAGAGAATAATACTATGTGAAAATTTGTACAACACATATATTATCCTCCCATGCCCTTTGACCCTAAGCCCACCCACACTCTCCAAAGCAAGAATCTAACTCAAACCTCAACACTTTATTACAATAGTATAAGAAAAGTCAAATACAAGCCCCAAAGTATGTATGACCCCCAAAGTATGTATGACTAGGGTAAGAAACACTATAGACTTAGAGTCTATTATATAGTCCCCAACATCCACTCCCTAGCTTATCCTAGGCGATGTGAAACTTTTCAAGACATTATTTTTATCAGCTCAACAATCTCCACCCTGATTAAAATAAACACATCTTCATTGCTTGTACTAGCAATCATACTCCACCATAGAGAGTATGCTCATTTAGAATTCAACCATCCTAAAAATTTCAATGCACCCTACATAAATGTTAACCAATGCCCATGTATAATCACTACACACCCTACATCAATATTAGTCAATGCTCGCGCATAAACACCACACATCATGCATCAATGCTAACCAATACCCATGTATAAACCCCATACGCCCTGCATCAATATTAGCCAATGCTCGTGCATAAAATCACCGTACACGCTACATCAATGCTAACCAATGCCCATGTATAATTCTCACACACCTTGCATCAATATTAGTCAATGCTTGTGTATAAAATTACCACTAGAAAAACTCATCCTAGAACTCACAATCTTCCCAACCAAGAGTTGTCATGCGTCACAGTCCTCCACTTTCAAATCTGACCAACCAAGAGATGCCTCATGTAACAATCCTCCACTATCATATATGACCAACCAGAAGCTGCAATGAATCTCCGTCTTTCTCAAACAGATCTGCAACACAACCAACATTTTTCACCACACAAACACCATTGGCCTCCACACAGTCATAACAACAACCACCAACACCCTTCATCGAAAACCATGTTGTCATTGCATCACCATCGCATTGCCACAACACAATGACACAACACCCACTGCTGACGAAGCATGGCATAAGCCACATAAAACAATGCCACTGGAGATCTCGAGCTCCACCCTCATCACGCAAATCCAACGTTACCAAACACTGCAATCCACCGCACATAACAACCCAAATCCACAAGTTACAACACATGAACAACCAGAGTAGATTTGTAAACTACATAGCACTTCCTCCCACAGATCAAATATCCATCGTACATCACTCACCGGGGCCACACGAGTACCAACTACGACCTTCTCCGTAGATCTAGGAGCATCTTGCCACACTACAGATCTAGCACAACTCACCATCCAAATTTCTCATTGCAACTTCAATAAACAAGGATGATTCTTCAATAACAAGGAATAAATATTTTCTTATGTGGAGGATCAAAGTAAGTCGCAACCACAAATCATACTAAGAAAAAATCTTATTGAACCATAACTCTTGATACCACTTATTGGGAAAAATACTGCATTTTACCCACAAGAATCATCTAATAACAGAGAAATAAGATAAAAATAAGGAACCCTAGAATACAACATAGAAACCCCAAAATCGGAGAAAAACCACAACTATTGTCTAGTGACAACTAGAGAATAACACTATGTGAAAATTTGTACAACACATATACTACCCTCTCATACCCTTTGACCCCAAGTACACCCATACTTTCCAACCTCATAACACTCTATTACAAGAGTATAAGAAAAGTCAAATACAAGCTTAAACTGTCTTTGATTAAGGCAATAAACACCATGGACTTAGAGTCCATTATATAGTCACCAACACTCACTCCCCAGCTTATCCTAGGCGATTTCAAGACATTATTTTCATCAGCCCAACACTTTCCTTCCTATCACAACCTTGATTACACATGTTTTTCTTTGTGCAGTTATGTTCGAATAATGTATTATCATTTTTAGTGAATCAAAAAGTCTTTTAGTTTAATATTTATTGGTGTATAAAAAAAGATTTTATTAGAATTTAGAAAAAAAAGAAGGAAGTAAGGAAATATTTGAAATATTTTTAAACTATAATATTGTTTTCTTTTTATAATTTTTTAAAATTATTTTTTTACTTTATCAGCTTTGTTTCATTAACTTTGAAAGTTAATAGATATTTTAGTTGTCATAAAATTTTATATATGTGTAACTTTGTAAAATGTTATATAATTTTTTTCACTTTTATCTAATTGTTATTTGGTACTCTAATTTGAAATTTATAGAATTATATATTTTTTAGTGTTTGATATTGAATAAACAAGAATACATCATTTTAATATCATATTTTTTTTATTCTTATGTGTATCTTTTTATAAAATATTTAATTGATATTAAAATAGTAAGAAAGTGAGAATGGGTACACATATACCAATTACTTGATTAGGATGAAAATGTCACCAAAATTTTACATTGTTGAGTATAAGAATAAAAATAATAGTGAGTTTTTATTTTGAAGATAATGATGGGATAATGAAACTCGTTATCATTTATCCCCTCCCTATTAGCATCCTAATTCTACTTGTTTGACCAATAAATAAATTTTTTGTTTATTATTGTTTTATAAAGACAGACATTAGTGAGGGATTTATTTTAATTATATAATAAATTTAGATATTTTTAATTCAACTTATATTAAAAATTTATTATAATAAGTATTGAAAGTACTTTTTATTTTCATATAAGGATGGATTTTATTTTTGGAAAATAATTTTTTAACAATTAAATTTTGACAACTTTCTCTTACAACCTGAGGTGGTATCTTCTAAGTGGCTTCCCTTTTTCCATTTTCTCATTTCTCTATATTTCAAAATTACTTAGAAAATATCATCTTAGATTGTAAGAAAAAGTTATCAAAATATCATTGTCCTTTATTTTTTGTCATCAACGTGATGACCTGACTTTTACTTCTTTGTTTTCTCCCTCCAATTCATCAATTAATTTACAAGTTAAAGATAAAAGTAATGAATCAAATTGATAACAAAGTCGAAAATTTTAAATACTTAATAAAATATTTTTTAATAGAAACTTAACTAAAAGTAAACATATCTATAAGTTATTGTGTAAGGTCCAATAATTTCTGCCATCTTAATCTTAAGGGCTGCCCTGCAGCAGTGGGCCTAAAGGCTGGCCCATAACATAAGAACCCTTCGTGTTGTCCTAATTCCACATTTTCATTCACTTTCAAAAAACCAGTCGTCACCCCTTGCTCTCACAGGACGCTCTGCTAAGGTTAGGTTCCTACCGTCTTCAAGCTAGTTCGAAGTTGTTTTCCACTCCATGTAAGTATTGTGGCTAGCCCATACTCGTCTCTATTGTTCATTTCGTTCTTTTCCCAGCTACGGTTCCAAGTGACCCATATTGTGCTTCTGTTCCGCTATCTTTTCAGCTCTTCCGTTCATTCCTTGAGCTGCTATGCTCGTGCGTTCGGCATCAAGGGCACGTCGGGTCGTTTTGCTAGCTATTTCCAGGTAGAGAAGCTAGAACCCACTCGTGTGCCTTGTTTTTGCTGTTGTTTTACTTTCGTGTTAAGAATCTTTGTCTGATTTGATGTTCTGCATGCGTGCAATGGTGTGATGTGTTGTTTGGACTGGTGGGTGCGACTGTTCCAGGAAAACCAGTGGCGAGGCCTGTTAATCTCGCCCAAGCGAGCCAGTCTCGCTTAGGCGAGATGAACAGGGAGCTCGCCCAGGACTTTTGCGCGAAAGGTCGCCCAGGCGACCAACTCAGCTTTTTGAGTGAGCAAGCATCTCGCCCAGGCAAGAGGGGTCTCGCCTAAGCGAGATCCCGCATGTGCTCCTGCTGCCTTTTTCGAGCCCTCGCCTAGGCGAAGGGGGCTCGCCTGGGCGAGAACGTCTCGCCTGAGCGAGACCCTTCAGCCTGAGCGAGGTGCTGGGCGAGACAGTGAAATGTGAGATTGTTTTCTTGGCTGTGTATGGATAATGTTTGCTTGGTTTTGGGTATTGTGCTAAAGGTTTGATATGAATGAGTACGATTGAGTGATGCAAGTCATGAATTCTAAATAATGGGTTGACATGAGTTTCGCATGAGATTGTAATGAAATGGTTGGTATGAAAGAGGCATGATAACGATATGATTTGGAAATCCTTGGTACATGGATGGTCTATGACGAGATGAAATGAGTTGGGCCTGGAACATGAAAGGCGTTGGCTTTAAAGGTTGGTACAATTAACGTATATATGCATGGTGAATATCATTTTGGCTGCGTGATTATGTTTTGTATGTGTCAGTGCATAATTCCTTAGGATCTCTAGGTGAGACTTTCGGGGTCGCGCTTCAGTGGTCGGGACGTAATTCCATGCCCCTGTTAGTGGGTGCCCATGGTGGTGCCCCATCTGTATAACTACGTAAGGATTCAAGGTAAGGTTGCATCCTGACACTCTGAGGAGTCAGTTAGTCTCACCTAGAGCAGACTGACTCCTGTGGTGAGAGTAGCAAGATGCCTGAAATTCATTAAGGACTAACCTTGTGGTGAGGGAAAGTTGATCCATCGTAACACTTGTAACACATAGCTCGAGGGTGAGCAGCTCGGGAGTGAGCAGAGGTATCCACCACAAGTGCAAACATCCGCTGAATCCGACCAAGTTATACGTATCCGGACGAGTCGAGTCGAGTCGTAGTGTATTGATTGAAAAGTCATAACATGATTGGTTGTTGTATGGATATGGGATGGTAAAAGTATATTTGACCGTATGATGAAAATATTGTTGGCTCTAGCTTACCCTATTTATTGTATGGTTGTCTTGTATGTGGTTCTTCTTTTTTGCGATGATCATCAATTTGGTTGATGGGAGCAGATGGGCGAGGTTCCCGCGGTCAGCAAGGAAATGGCGACCCCGCTGCATAGTCTCTTGGACTGGACTTCACGTTTCTTTGGCTTTGTTAGGGCTAGGGCCCATGTATTGTTTGACTCTTTTATACTCTATTCCTTCTGTAGACTTTTATCTTGTTCCCTTGGCATCGTGGGGTGCCTAGAACTTGTAGGGGCTGTGTATGAGACCCCAGGACTGCGCTATTGATTTATCCGCGTGTGACATTTCTTTTAATTTCGTTTAATAATTAAATGGGACGTTACATATTGTAACCTAATTAGCTTAAACTAAATACCATCAATTTCTTGTAAATCAATAAATTTCTCTCAAATTTCTCACTATCGAAGAGTACGATATTAGACAAATATTTAAAATATTTCTTGTAAAAGAGTAGGAAGATCAATTATTACCTTTTTTTTCCTCAAAATGTTATCTCATGACATTAAATGTAATAGTGTACAAGAGATGACAAATAAACATGTCTTTGTAGGTATTATCCAAATACATTCTCGTTTTGATGGAGAATCTCTACATTGGCTAATATGGGTAAAGGTATGAGTAATATCCAATTTTTTCAATTGGGTATAGGGATGTGTATGGGTATGCACATATCCACTATGTCCCCGTACCTGTCATAAACCTCGTCCCATCCATCCTCGTTTCTGTTAAAAGTTAGACTCATCTTTTACTTTTACAATTTGAAAGATGAGAATTATCTATTTGATTGAAAAATAGTGTATTAAAACTTACGATATCAGCATTCAAAATTGTTCATTCACTCTAAAATGTGATATCTTAATTGTATTTTATATTGTATGTATGTTCCTAATTATTTGATGATAATTAATTGAAAAGACGTTTATTGTTGTGGTGCGAACTAAGAAAATTTCTAACTGCTAATTGGATGGTCAACACTTGGACTATTTGATTCAAGTAAAGTATGCCATAATAGTGAGGTGATGTATTTTGCGAAAATGCATGGAAGCATGGTTACTAATACAAAATCATTAGTATTTCACCTAACCTTCGGATCCTGCTGCGATGGCTAGCCTAGCCTATAGTATTTTACCAGGTAGTGGAATTTGTTTTTGCTTTTGGTTGAAGAAAGCGACTTGGTTAAAGAGTATTTACGAGAATTCGCAACTTGACTTGGAAGTTGGCGTGGCTTGAAAACAGACAACCCTGCCCAAAACAATATAAATACAAGGACAACCTAAGGAAATTGAAAACCCCTTATCACTAAGGAAACCATACATAAATCCTCTCATTTTTTTTCTCCCTCTGTGTTGCCTCCAAAATTCTCCAACAAGGAAAGAGAGGAATAAACCTTGCTCAAGATAGTTCTATGTTATTATCACCAATCATATCTGACTCATTTTGAAACTCTTCAATCTCATTGTATCAATCTTATTCACAATGGCAGCATTTTTCCCAAGAATGGCGATCAGATATATGTTTCTGACATTGTTTTTCTCTGCAGGTGCCTTCTTTGTTTCATGCAGTTTTGCTTTCTTTTCTGCTTTTTATGCATTGCATGTTTTTAGTTTTTTTGTTTTTTCAGCATTCCTAAGGTGGTAACGAATTTTGCTGATTTTTTGCAACCGCAGATATTGGATTTTTTGGACGTGTTGCATCATTTGGAATCAACTATGGCCAAGTGGCTAACAATTTGCCGTCACCCGACAAAGTTCTTGAACTCTTCAGCAACCTTAAAGTCACAAAAACAAGAATTTATGACACGAATCCAGAGATTTTGAGTGCTTTTTCTAAATCAAACGTTGAGGTCATTGTGACAGTAGAAAATGAAATGCTAATCCAGTTAAATGACCCCCAACAAGCCCTTCAATGGGTGAATGGCCATATCAAACCGTACCTTCCAAACACAAAGATCACAGGGATTCAAGTAGGGAATGAGTTATTCACTAATGGTGACACCACTTTTATTCAGTATCTAGTTCCTGCAGTGGTTAACATTCACAATGCTCTAGTTCGGCTAGGCATAGACTCTAACATCCACGTTTCAACACCAAGTTCCTTAGAAGTACTTCAGGAATCTTACCCTCCTTCAGCTGGAAGTTTCAAAAGTGAGATCTCTGGGGTAATGTCCCAGTTTTTGAGCTTCTTGTCCACCACTAAGGCACCCTTTTGGATAAATGCTTATCCTTACTTTGCTTACAAGGATGACCCTAATAGGATTCCATTGGACTATGTATTATTTAATCCTAATGAAGGAATGGTTGACCCCAACACCAACCTACACTATGATAACATGCTTTATGCTCAGGTAGATGCAGTCACATTTGCCATTGCTAGATTGAACTTTAGTGGGATTGAGGTAAGGGTCTCTGAGACTGGTTGGCCTTCCAAAGGAGACCCTAATGAGGTTGGTGCCACACTGCAGAATGCTCAGACTTATAACAGGAATTTGCTGAGAAGGCAAATGGCAAATGAAGGAACACCTCTGAGTCCAAGAATGAGGTTGGAAGCATACTTTTTTGCTTTGTTTAATGAAGACATGAAGACAGGAGCAACCTCAGAAAGGAACTATGGCCTGTTTCAGCCTGATGAAACCATGACTTACAATGTAGGGTTGTCTGCTTTTGCAGCCTCATCCACTTCATCCACTTCAATTTCTCTTACCTCCTCTGCAACTAACACAAAGGTAAAAATTAAACCAGTCTTTTCTTTATGAAAGAAAATGAAAATGTGGTTTACACAATTGGAAGAAGTGTATCAGTTTAAAAGGGGTTTTGTATATAATGTCAGATAGTCAAATTCATAATCACATATTTTAGCAGAACATTTTCAAATTTGCTACTTTCGTGTTTTCGTTTTTAGTAGGTAGTTAGTAGTTGGCGCATTCTCATGAGTGTCAATCTATTATCTTCTTTTATCTTTTTCTTTTATTTTTTTTTTCCTTCTCTAAAAAAATCAAATTTTACATTGAAGCAGGCAGGATCAAAGGAATTTCAAAGCTTGTTCTTCTGGGTGTTTGTGTGTTTGCTGACTTCAGCCCTTTGTGGCTTTGTTTGAGAAGAATATTATTACATTCTTATGGAGTGATTCATGTGTATATATCAAAATAACGAAAAGTTGGGATTTTACAACCTTCAAGTTGCAAAATGGAGTATCTCTAGTATGATCTATATTAAAGGTACCTATTTTGCAGAAATCAGGAGCAACACACACACTTTCTTAACAATGGGGCAACAAAATCTGCATCACGGCGAAGAGTTCAACTCATTTGGAAGATCATCACCTTTCACTGTGGCTGCACTTTCACCAACTTACCCCACCACTAGTCACATTCCAGCAACAACCATGTGGCGCTGACGTTAGGTTGAGCTTGTTTTTGACAGATAAGGTCCAAAAGCCACATCATTCTTTTATTACCTGAATTGTCAAATAGGAAATTTGAGATTTTCAATATAGTTGAGACTTCAAAGTTCACAGTATGTCTAACATGATCACATCTCGAATTTGCTAGATAGGAAATGTGTTTGTATATTGCTGATTTTGTACAATTTATTTGATTTCATTCGTCCGGTCCAAAGAAGAGAAAAAATTGTGTAAGTTGGTGCTTGAGGAAAAGGTACGAGGCTGTAAGACATGTCTGTCTTGTGTGTCGTCTAATTGGATGCTAAGAAAAGCCCTCTGATATGGGACGTGGAATCCATGACTGTTCTGGTTTGTATATATAAATATATAAATGTAAAAGTAATTCCTGATACACCATTCTTTTCTCTGCTTTCCCTCTTTCATCAACTTGTGTATTTTATCACAGTACAAAGCTCATCACAAATATGATATAATGAAAATCCAATTAAAGTTCACAAAGTTAAGGCTTTGTTTGCCTCTTTTATTATCCTCATGCGGACAATAGGACGGTCCTGCTTTATTCCCTGGCCAAATAACCGTCAGCATAGGGTCATTGCCGACCCCTTTTCCAAAGGTGCCTTTATCAGTTTTTTTTTTTTTTTTTTTC
>Ga0214545_1007043_pt1 | contig 19112 bp, 11 predicted proteins | sample CNSS4metaG_FD_160064 | JGI IMG/M metagenome (GOLD analysis project Ga0214545, IMG submission 160064) | Root nodule microbial communities from cowpea collected in UCLA plant growth center, Los Angeles, California, USA - CNSS4 | ecosystem: Host-associated > Plants > Roots > Nodule | place: USA...
AAAACAATATTTACAACGTGCATAATATTAATGTGAAACTAAAGTATATACTAATACGACTTTTATATATTAAATTATGACATATTTTTATATTGGTAAAATGATTACCTATCCTCTCTTCCTCTTCCTCTCCAAAAATAGAAGGATAATGGGATAAACCATCTTTCCCTCTAAAACAATACAAGCAAACATTAAAATAGTTTATTTTTTTCTTCTACCTGTCTCCACCTTCGGGGACATAAGAATTGAAGATGATCCATCTCAGAAGGGAAAAAAAAAAATCTAAAGACGATAAAGTTATAGTGTAAACTGTCCTTTAGTTGTTGAAAAGTCAAAAATGAAGGCTAACATTAAATTAATATTTATAAAATGGGTGAGACTTCATTATTTACATTTAAATTAAAATTCATAAATTATTATTTTATTATAACATTGTATGTATCTTTATTATTAATATTATTTTTATATAATATTTTATTATGAAAAATAATTTTCAAAAATAAATGCAGATAAAGAAAGTGGGTGTGAAAGAATATTTTTTTCCTTACAAGAGAGGAACATATGAATCCTCTTCTTCTAATATTATTATAAGAATATGTACCGTATGATCCAATGTCGGACAATCGGTCAGGCGGGTCAAGGATAAGCGGTCGCAGGCGGCCCTTTACAGGCAGACCTTTTATTGGGATGTTGATGTGATAATCTCTTCTGAGTGATTTAAGGGAGCCTACGACCAAACACCCACTGCATTCATTTTCATTTGAACTTTGTCTCCACCTCTATGGAGATCCTCATTTATGAGGACAATCGACAGGTTGCACGGCTAGCCGGTCGGCGGCTACAGCAATTTTGGATGAGTAAGTTAAAAGTGAATTAAAGTAAAACAAGTCAGTAATCAAGTTTAAAAAACAATTGGGTTGTGATTAAGAAATCCTAATCACAATGCATACCAAAAACTATAAATAGAGGCCGCCCAAGATAAGTTGGTAAAGATCTTTAACTCACATTTATTGTTACATCCCAATCGGACTTAAAACTGATTTAAGTATCGAAGTCTTTTAGACAGGTATCCCGATCGCCCGACCCACCGAATTGGAGAAGAGAAAGAATTTGAATAGGAGAAAAAATCAAACAAGTTAGCTGGGGAGAACATCAATTAAAAAGACTTAAGGATAACTTGAGTGTTGGAGATAGGTGCTTGGCCCCTGTATCCGAAACAAAATATTAATTAATTTTGTGTTAAAGTGTGTGGGAGTGAAATTATAAAGATGAATATCGCTAATAGCATAAGTAGAGGGGTGTAAAAGAGCCCTTCCACCACTTGCACGCTATGGGGAACTGTTTCTTTAGCAATGATAGCGGTAATGTGCAAGGAAATGAAGGCTACGCCAACAACTACGGAGATGGGCAGCAAAATATTATGTTCAATCCCAAACTCTCACCCTCTTCTCGATCAAAGCGGAAAACTAATAGGAACAATCCCATAATCTCACCTTCTTCTCGATCAAAGCCGCAAACTAATAGGAACAATCCCATAATCTCACCCTCTTCTCGACCAAAGCGTTGTAGGAACAACCCCATTACCGCACCCTCTTCTCTATTAGAGGGGCAAACTAGTGGGAATAATCCCATTAACTCACTCTCTTCTCTACCAAATCGGAAAACTATTAAGAACAATCCCATTATAGCTCATATCTTTTTCGATCGCAAACCGGGACCCACTAGGACTCGTGAATCCTAGACTTCCAACGATGCCTACCATTATTAGCGAGGTAAGAAGCACACACTTACTGTCTTAAGAACAACTTTTTAATTATGAATGGCTTAATAATACTTATTCCCTATGTTAGAATTAGCTTATATCAACAATGACTTTCTGGTTTGTGTGGTGTCCATTGGAGTGAAATGAGCCTCTCCTGATGAATAAGTATAACATACTTTATGTTTTTAACAAAATCTCTATCATGCAGGTGTTCACGTAGTTTTACAGTTTCAACCAATATACCAAAGATGACCATGCTACATTTGTATTCTCCGAGGGAGTGCACCGTTATTGTTCCTTGTTAACTGTCTTGGTGTGTGGTTTGAATATAAACGATCATTTAATTTCTTTTTTCTGGGAGTGAAGATGGTTTTAGTGTGGATTGTTGTGATGTTTCCTTCTTTTGGTGTTGGGTGGCTTCAATTTTAGTGATAGTACGTGTTTGGTTCTGTTTGTAGTAATTTCACATATATTTGAGTATGCACATTATCGTAAAAACTCTTACTCATGAGAAAAATCAGTACCAATATCTCCAGAAAATAGCCCTAAGAATTGAAACAAGGATAAAAACGCAATCAGATTTTGTCAAGTTCTTGCCGATTAAAGGACACTTATACATCAACGGATATTAGTCTAGCTTTTTTCTAGAATAAAAGACAAATATATGTTTGTGGTTATCATATATATGTTCTTCATATTCATAATAAGTTGGTGCACTTCCATATTAGAGACTTAAAATATAAATCCTAAATATAATTAGAAATGGTTTTTCTACAAATGCGGGTTAATTTAGTTTCAAAATTAGCAATGTACTGTGGTTTTAAAATAATTACCGAAAAGGTTAAGTCTTGTCTCGTTGAGATCGTTTTAAAGAAGTTGAGAAACAAATTTTAAAGATAAAGTCGCGTAAGAGGAGCACGACTTCTTCAACAATGTTGATGTCATGATAGTCAAAGGCGATTTTTGTTTAAGATGTCAATGTGAGTCGGAATCTGTGAGCTAACCCAACTCACTATGAGTTTGAGCCAAATCGGGTTGGTAAAATAATTGTTTTTTTATTATGGGTCAAAACGGGTTGAACTTACTTAACCAACGGGCTATGCGAGTTCGAATCGGATTAGAGTGAGCTGATCCACCAACCTACCTATATTAAAAAAAACCCTAATTTAATAAAATTAATTATTTTAAAGTTAAGTTAATAACTTAATATTCATATAAAAAAACACAATCCCTAATCCTCTTCTCATTTTTGTTTTCGACGTGCATCTACCCACTCACGCTTCCATTCTCTGTCATTCTTGTTCGTCATGGAGGTGCCCATAGGTGGTGGTCGATCATTCTGCGACGAAGGTGGTCTATGTTGGTGTTGCCCATTCGGTGGATGTTGGTGCCGCCCATTCGGTGGTGGTCGACATTGTACAAATTGTCGAACTTATTAACCATATTATTGATGCGGAAATTATTTTTTTTTTAAATAGCATAGCTTTTTTATTTTGTTTGTTTGTTTCTGTTGCATAACATCCATCTCATAAATCACCAATTTTTTTATAGGCATTATTCTGCAATAGATAAAAAAAGAGAAGAAAAAAAATTACAAATATGATTTTTTATAGGCATTGTTCTTATTTTTATACGGGTTAGTGAGCCAACCCACTTAACCTACATACGATTCGACTAAACAGTCAATCCACATACAAGGTCAAAAATGACCACATACAATACAACCAAATGACCTACCCACCTACAACATTGTAAAACTCTGCCACAACTCTGCCAAGAGGTCAATCAGCGTCGCAACAAGCACACCTTACATGAGAATCAAACTCCCGAGACTAGGGGGCTTTTGCACATACCCAACCCAACAAATATGCTAAGTGATGTGGCCCAATAAGGCCCATTTAGCTATATTGACCTAAAGTGGTTGAAAGAGATTCTGAGATATATTTGTTGATGCAAATATTCCTATATTAACATTATATGTGACTAATCTCGATAGTTTGATTACGTTGTTATATTCCTTAATACCATATATCTACATAATATTCGGTATATCAAGTAAGGTGCACATTATTATTATTGTTGTTATTTATTTAAGGTAACTTGTTATTTTAATGATATTGGTTAATATTACATTGTCTGTTTTATCACATGGATTCAAGGTCCAAAAAGCCCTACACATACACCAAGAAATACACACTTTCATATACTCTCTCTTTTTTACTCTAAAAGATCTAAACTCTCTTACTGACTTCAATGTTAGTGAACTTTTTGCAAGTGAATCTTCTCCTTTTCGAACAATAAGGGATTCTATTTTAATCATCAAGAAAATTCAAATTACCACTTGGATCTTGTCACTTTTATTTTTATAATTCTCTTTATTACATTATATATTTGAGTTAATAGTTATTTAACATTATTAAATTTGTAGTATTTGTAAGTAGGTTAGAATATTGTTCACTAGTAGTTAAAAATATTGTATATAATTAGTTGTCACCAAAATATATTGATTGCCAAATGTTTCTTTTTTTGCCACAAAAATATATTGGTTACTAAATATTTTTACTTTTGCCACCGATTTAGCCACCGAAAGATATTTTAATCAACATAAAAATTATTTAATTAGCGACAGAAACATAAAGGTTGCTATATGCGACCAAATTAGTGATTGAAAACTTTATAAAGTTAATAATTTTTGTCACTTTAGCGACCGAATTAGACACTAAAATTTTAGTGGCTAAATTGGTCTCTATAATAGAAAGTGACCAATCATTTCAACGACAGATTAGCGACCAAAATTTCGGTGACTGTTTAGCGACCAACACTTAATTCGGTCGCTAATGAGTTTGCCACCAGAATATTCGCAACTACATAATTTCGGTTGCTATTTTGGTCGTTAAATGATTTGCGATCAATTTTAAGTCTTTTAGCGATCGAAATAGGTGGTCGTTAAAATTTAGAAATATTTAGAAATAAACTTATTGTTTTCCTATAATTTGATCCTAAACACATTCACAAATATTAAAATAATTTATTTTTCTTCTACAAATCACCACCAATAAAATATGTTCATCTACTCTTTTAATGAATAGAGTTAAGTCTATCTTACGTCTCTCAAAATCATTTTCTAACAAAAATGTGCTTAAGCATTCATACCAAAATCTAGGTGCTTGTTTTAAACCACAAAATGGCATTTTTGAAATTTCGGGCAACCTTTTTGGCTTCGGGCCTCCTTAACCGAGGCCTATAATTGCATTTGGCACCGGTTTTTTTTGAACCGAGGCCTATAACTACTTTTGGCACCAGTTTTTGTGTGAACCGAGGCCTATAAGTTGCCTTTAATTTTAAAATTGCCACCGCACCTTTATATGCTTCGGTTCCTCGTCAACTGAGACCTATAAGACGAGGTAAAAATGCAATTCTGCACTAATGCTGCTAACTCTAAATTTAACTCTAAATTTGTGGGTATATAGTCTTATAATGAGGCTGCTAACCTGAATTATATATATATATATATATATATATATATATATATATATATTTGTTTAATGGGATGGTATATATATAAAACAATATTTACAACGTGCATAATATTAATGTGAAACTAAAGTATATACTAATACGACTTTTATATATTAAATTATGACATATTTTTATATTGGTAAAATGATTACCTATCCTCTCTTCCTCTTCTCTCCCTAGAAGGATAATGGGATAAACCCTCTTTTCCTCTAAAACAATACAAGCAAACATTAAAATAGTTTATTTTTTTCTTCTACCTGTCTCCACCTTCGGGGACATAAGAATTGAAGATGACCCATCTCAGAAGGAAAAACTGTCTTTAGTTGTTGAAAAGTCAAAAATGAAGGCTAACATTAAATTAATATTTATAAGATGGGTGAGACTTCATTCTTTACATTTAAATTAAAATTCATAAATTAATATTTTATTATAACATTGTATGTATATTTATTATTAATATTATTTTAATATAATATTTTATTATGAAAAATAATTTTCAAAAATAAGTACAGATAAAGAAAGTGGGTGTTAAAGAATATTTTTTCTTACAAGAGAGGAACATACGAATCCTCTTCTTCTAATATTATTATAAGAATATGTACCGTATGATCCAATATCGAACCATCGGTCAGGCGGGTCAAGGATAAGTGGTCGCAGGCCGCCCGTTACAGACAGACCTTTCCTTGGAACGTTGATGTGACAATCTCTCCTGAATGATTTAAGGGTGCCTACGACCAAACACCCACTGCATTCATTTCCATTTGAACTTTGTCTCCACCTCTGTGGAGATCCTCATTAATGAGAACAACCGACAGGCCGCACAACCAGCCAGTCGGGCGGCCACAACAAAACTGGATCAGTAAGTTAAAAGTGAATTAAAGGAATTAAAGTAAAACAAGTCAGTAATCAAGTTAAAAAAATAATTGGATCGTGATTAAGAAATCCTAATCACAGACGCATACCAAAAACTATAAATAGAGGCCGCCCAAGGTAAGTTGGTAAAGATCTTTAACTAAATTGTTACATCCCGATCAGACTTAAAACTGATTTAAACATCGGAGTCTTTTAGACAGGTATCCCGATCGCCCGATCCACCGAATTGGAGAAGAGAAAGACTTTGAATAGGAGAAAGAATCAAACAAGCTAGCTGAGGAGAACATCGGATAAAAGGACTTAAGAGTAACTTGAGTGTTGGAGATAGGTGCTTGGCCCTATATCCGAAAGAAAATATTAATTAATTTTGTGTTAAAGTGTGTGGGAGTGAAATTATAAAGATGAATACCGCTAATAGCATAAGTAGAGGGGTGTAAAAGAGCCCTTCCACCACTTGCACGCTATGGGGAACTATTTCTCTAGCAATGATAACAGTAATGTGCAAGGAAATGAAGGCTACGCCAACAACTACGGAAATGGGCAGCAAAATATTATGGTCAATCCCAAAATCTCACCCTCTTCTCGATCAAAGCGGAAAACTAATAGGAACAATCCCATAATCTCACCCTCTTCTCGATCAAAGCGGCAAACTAATAGGAACAATCCCATAATCTCACCCTCTTCTCGACCAAAGCGTTGTAGGAACAATCCCATTACCGCACCCTCTTCTCTATTAGAGGGGCAAACTGGTGGGAACAATCCCATTACTGCTCTCTCTTCTCTATCAGATCGAAAAACTAGTAGGAACAATCCCATTATCTCAGCTCTTCTCGGTCGCAAACAGGGATCCACTAGCACTCGTGAATTCTAGACTTCCAACGGTAACGCGCTACATTTGTATTCTCCGAGGGAGTGCACCGTTATGGTTCCTTGTTTCCTATCTTGGTGTGTGGTTTGAATATAAACGATCATTTAATTTCTTTTTTCTGGGAGTGAAGATGGTTTTAGTGTGGATTGTTGTGATGTTTCCTTCTTTTGGTGTTGGGTGGCTTCAATTTTAGTGATAGTACGTGTTTGGTTCTGTTTGTAGTAATTTCACATATATTTAAGTATGCACATTATCGTAAAAACTCTTACTCATGGGAAAAATCAGTACCAATATCTCCAGAAAACAGCCCTAAGAATTGAAACAAGGATAAACAACGCAATCAGATTTTGTCAAGTTCTTGCCAGTTAAAGGACACTTAAACATCAATGGATATTAGTCTAGCTTTTTTCTAGAATAAAAGACAAATATATGTTTGTGGTTATCATATATATGTTCTTCATATTCATAAGTTGTTGGTGCACTTCCATATTAGAGACTTCAAATATAAATCCTAAATATAATTAGAAATGGTTTTTCTACAAATGCAGGTTAATTTAGTTTCGAAATTACTAATCTAGTTTGGTTTTAAAATAATTACCGAAAAGGTTAAGTCGTGTCTCATTGACATCGTTTTAAAGAAGTTGAGAAACAAATTTTAAAGATAAAGTCGCACAAGAAGAGCACGGCTTCTTCAACAATGTTGATGTCATGCTAGTCAAAGGCGATTTTTGTTTGAGATGTCGATGTGTCGAAATCAATGAGTTAACCTAGTTCACTACGGGTTCGAATCGAGTCAGATTGAAAAAATAATTTTCTTTTTTTGTTATGAGTCAAAACGGGTTGAGCTCACTTAACCCACAGACTATGCAAGTTTGAGCCGAATTAGAATGAGCTGACCCACCAACCTACCTGTATTAAAAAAAATCCTAATTTAATAAAATTAATTATTTTAAAGTTAAGTTAATAACTTAATATTCATATCAGAAAACATAATCCCTAATCCTCTTCTCATTTTTGTTTTCGACGTGCATATACCCACTCACGCTTCCCTTCTTTGTCATTCGTGTTCATCGTGGTGGTGCCAATAGGTGGTGGTCGGTCGTTCTGCGACAACGGTGGTCTACGTTGGTGCTGCCCATTCGATGGACGTTGCTGCCGCCCATTCGGTGGTGGTCGACATTGTACAAATTGTAGAACTTATTAACCATATCATTGATGCGAAAATTAATTTATTTTAAATAGCATAGCTTTTTTTATTTTGTTTGTTTGTTTCTGTAGCATAACATCCATCTCATAAATCACCAATTTTTTTATAGCCATTATTCTGCAATAGATAAAAAAAAGAGAAGAAAAAAGTTACAAATACGATTTAAAAAAAAATCTTATTTTTATACGGGTTAGTGAGCCAACTCACTTAATCCACATACGATTCGACTAAACAGCCAATCTACCTACAAGGTCAAAGATGACCACGTACAATATGACCAAATGTCCTACCCACCTACAACATTGTAAAAGAATGCCACAACTCTGCCAAGAGGCCAATCAGCGTTGCAACAAACACACCTTAAACGAGAATCAAACTCCCAAGACTAGGGGGCTTATGCACATACCCGACCCAACAAATATGCTAAGTGATGCAGTCCAATAAGGCCCATTTAGCTTTATTGACCTAAAGTGGTTGAAAGATATTCTGAGATATATTTCTTTATGCAAATATTCCTATATTAACATTATATGTGACTAATCTTGATAGTTTGATTACGTTGTTATATTTCTTAATACCATATATCTACATAATATTCGGTATATCAAGTAGGGTGCAAATTATTATTATTGTTGTTATTTATTTAAGGTAACTTATTATTTTATTGATATTGGTTAATATTACATTGTCTGTTTTATTACATGGATTCAAGGTCCAAAAAGCCCTACACATAGTATTTCACCAAGAAATACACACTTTCATATACTCACTATTTTTTACTCTAAAAGATCTAATCTCTCTGTGACTTCAATATTAGTGAACTTTTAGTAGGTGAATCTTCTCCTTTTGGAACAATAAGGAATTCTATTTTAGTCATCAAGAACATTCAAATTATCACTTGGATCTTGCCACTTATACACAAATCCACGATAAAAACATCTAACAATATTGAAAATTTTGAAATATTTAGAAATAAACTTATTTCCAATAATTTGATCCTAAACACATTCACAAACATTAATATAGTTTATTTTTCTTCTACAAATCACCACCTCCAATTGTACATACAAATTGAAGAAGATGATACGCTTGAGAAGAAAAAAAATGCTTATAGTTATAGTGTAAACCGTCCTGTAGTTGTTGAACAGTCAAAAAAAGTAGGCTATCATTTATGTATGATGGGACCAAAACCTAGTATTGCTCTTAAAGCTCTTTTTTTTTTCTTTTACAAGACCTTTAATTTCTCTTTTTCCTTGCTTTGTCTACTAGTCAGAAAAATAGGATGAAATTGATTCATCATAATGGAAAAATAGTTATTTTGACATCGTTTTTAGTTTTGACTTCCATTTGACATTAGTGTCAAAGTACCATTATAATATAGTACTGTCATATTTTGTTGACGAATAGTTTTAATATGGCAATAGTTCCGTCATATTTTTAGTGTATTATATATATATATATATATATATATATATATATATATATATATATATATATATATATATATATTATTCATTGTTATAATTAAATTAATACTAATAAAAGGGTTACGATATTTGACATTTTCATTTTTTTTCTTATATTTAAATTATAACTCATATATTATGTTTTTATTGTAATATTTTAGTTATTTTAATATAATGTTATTGTGAAAAGTAGTGGGAAATGAATGAAGGTAAAAAGGTGGATGTGAATGAATAATTTTTCTTATAAAATAGGAACATGTGAATGATCTTGTTATATTATAAGAATATTAATTAAATTTGTGTTCCAGAGGAGTGAAAGTATAAAGAATCATGTTCTTGTGCATAATAAGAAGAGGGGATGTAAGCTTGGAGCTTTATGGGGAACATTGTGGGGAACTTTATGGGGTTCTTTGGTTACACTAATGTTCAAGGAAACACAAACTGCTTCAACAACAACAGCAACAATGTTAGAACCGTTGGATCTTTCAACAACAGCGGAAGTGGGAACCAGAATTTCCAAAATTCAACTATAGCGAGCGGTTCGCCCTCAGTAGCTCCTTCAGTAAAGAGATCTCGTAGGAAAAAGGTTTACAGAGACTCTTCCTCTGGATCTCATGGATCCTCCACCAACCAAGTAGTTCAAACTAAGCGAACATCACGTAAGTAGCGTTTAAGAACAAATTTTATGTATAAATGACTTAATACTTACAGGGCCATATTCGAATTAGTTTATATCTTCAAGCGTTGAGAGAGAGATAGATGGTGCAGTGTTTTTGTTCCTTCTTTCCTGTCTTGCCGTGTGCTTTGAATATAAACCATCTTTTAATTTTTTATTTTTTTTTCTGGGAGTGAAGATTGTTTTAGTGTGGGTTGGTGTGGCTGGCTTAAATCTTAGCATAATGAGTTTTGGGTTCTATTTTAATATATATATTTGACTGTATCTCCTATTCGTATTAATTAACTCTTACTCGTGGGACAAAACATTTGGTGCAATCATGACTCTTAAAATATAAAGGTAAATATAATAACTATTACAATGCTATATACCATTAATTGTTTAAATCTAAATATATTATTACATTTATAAAACAATTTTCCTTTATGCTTGCGTAAAATAATTTATTAATCTCTCAATTATTGTATTTTTGTGATCATTTCGGTTTTGTCAACTCTAGTCCAACTCGACAATTTATCCTAACAAAAGAACTTCGACAAAGTGATTTTTACTTATGCCATTTTTGTTTCTAATAATGCCGGAAGAGTTGTCCGGAATAATTAGACAGGCCAATAAAAAGCTAATGTTAGAAAGAATAAGAATATGGATAATAGAGATTAGGGTTAATATGTTGCAACTTGTGGATGTTACATTGTTTACATGTAAGGTAGAGCCTACAAAAAATCAATGTATTTTGAGGTGTTTTGAACTTACCTTAGGTCTTAGGGTGAATTTCCATAAAAGTAAATTAGGAGGTGTAGGAGTAAGGGAGGAAGAGTTAAAAAGAAATTCCATTTTTAGTTTTGGACCAATGAATGTCCATTCAAGTATCTAAGCATAAGTATAGGGGGGAAATTCAAGACCTAAAAAATTTTGGGAACCATGAACAAAATCAAGAAAAAATATAACTTTGTTGAAAGGAAGGTTCTCATTTTTTGTTGGGAGAGTATACTTACTTAAAGTTGTCATCACTTTTGTATCGCTATATTATATGTCTTTCTTTAACAAGCCAACCTGCATTAGTGAAGAAATCATGATAACAGAAAGAAAATTTTTTTAGGGAGGAGGTAAATAGGAGGAAAATAGCACAAGTAAAATGGGCAACTTTATGTAAATATGAGGAAGACCTTGGGATTAGAGACATGAAATTGTTAATATAACACTTTTGGATAAATGAAAAATGTACATCAGGTACATATAAGTGCAAGAATTATGGAAGGATATTTTAGATCGTAAACACCGCAAAAAGTTATGTAAGTTACAGTGATTTTTGTGTGTTAAAAACGGCATTTTGAACCACCATTTTGCCACCATAAAGTAATTTATAATGAATCGTAATACCAATTGCCATTTTTTTTTGCAGTATATAAAGTGGCTTTTGTACACGTAAATAGTGACAGTTAAAATTATGGTAATTTGCTTACCAAAAGCATAATTATAATGTAAATTGTGGCACTTTGAAATGTTATTATTTCATTATATTATAATATTTTCAACTATCATAATTTTAAAACTATATATTATTTATAATTTTCAAGTACATTACGATTTCATAATATAATAAATCTATATAATAATAAATACAAAAAATACAAACTTATTAAAGTACACAAAAAAGTAATCAAAACTAATTTTATAAACGATTTAAGGTAAGAAAGTTTCCATCATTTGCTCACAGTTACATATCTTCATTTGCTCACAGTTATATATCTGTGTCAATATAAAAAAAAATGCATGTCAATATCCAAAAAAGAAAAGAAAATACACATATCAAGACATTTTCTTCATCAGAATATCAATCTCTCTTGCTTGCTCCACTTGATCTTATTTTGTCATTTGCAGATTGGACACCACTTCTGATATCTAGTACTTTAAAGATTGGACACCACTTCCTGACACTTGCAGTAAATAAAACATATAAGTAATATTTTATTGAAATAAATTAAAATAGAAATATAATAACTTTATGTCATTTATCTAAGTAAATTATACCTCATTAACAGAGGGACGTAGCAAACCTGCAGCAATAGAAGCCAGGTATTCTTGAACATCTTCTTTAGAAGCAATGTAGGCAAACAATGCTTCCATTTGGCTTTTTACAGTTGCAAGCTCATTTTCTATCATCACAAACTTGTTCTTCGTATTTGGAGAAGTTCCACTAGATAAAGTAAAATTCATACCTCTTAATCTTGTATTAGACTGATTAAAAGCAAGGGTAGGACAATTTCAATGTGAGAGTCCTCTAACTCGACTTAGATGCTCTTTTTCAAATATAACAACAACCGGATCACATAAAGATATATCTGATACAATTTCTGAATTTTGCAGCATCAAATCAGCATTTTTTTTCCTGCATAGAAATCTAATCATAGTTCAGGCCAGATTTAATATTTTTATATTAAAAACAGAATGAGAGAGATCATAGTTCAGACCCAACCAACTAAGCAATTCCAAAAGCGTTTTTATACAAGGATGTATTAACAAATTGCAGTCATTAAAATAAGGGTCAAGTATGTTTTTAGTCCTTGAATTTTGATCTAAAATTGGAATTTGTCTCTGGTCGAAAATTTGATAAATTTTGGTCCCTAAACTTTAAAAATGAATGAATATAGTCCTTTTAACCCAATTTTGTTAACTATTTTTGTAGGTTTCGAACGCATTTCTCAGTAAATATATTAAGCCGAGAATGTGTCAAACAGCGTAAACAACTCCAATATTAACATGAAACACATTCCACATGTTGAAAAAAAATCAACGTAATTGGGTTAAAAAGGACTATGTTCATTCATTTTTAAAGTTTAGAGACCAAAATTTATCAAAGTTTCAATCAGGGACGAATTCCAATTTTTAACCAAAATTCAGGGACTAAAAACATAGTTAACCCTTCAAATAAAAATGAAAGTCTTGTCAAAGATTTTTACTCCCTCCTCAATCAGTGGAGTGACTTGTGACTTCAATCAAATCCAGATTTAGGAAATAGGAAGATAATGGATAGAAAGTGACTATTGATTAATAACTATATCGAAGATGATAATGTGTTAATGTATATATATATTCATTGTTGTTTAATTTGAGTTTGTGGATGAATGTGACCAAAACAGTGAGATGAGGAACCGAGAACTAAGCTTTGTTGTCCATTTCAGACACACTTTTGGTTCAAATAATGAAGACTTCAAGGTAGACATTTTAGCACTTATTTTAAAGGTGAATTCCCACTGTTAAGAATCGTGGGACCCTACTCTGAAAGATAATGTCGTGGTGGTCATACGGTGACATTCAATCAGTTTGACTTCATTTTGTATTTGGTTGCATTGAAAATGAAAGAAATGAAACTAATAATAATCTCAGTGACACCTTTGGCTTAACGCAAGGTCAGTTTCTCCACAATGTTGAAAATAAACCGTAATCTTTTAACTCTATATTAAATAAGATACACAAAACCCTTTATATATAACAGTAGAAGATCCATTCTATATATGTAACAGTGCACATTAAAAATATAGGGTTATGTAACAGTTTTATGATGCATATATAAGCTTTAAATAAATAATAAAATAAAAACACATGATGTTGAGAAACAGGAAGAAATAAAGTTACCAGAATCTCCACGGCCTCATCATTCATATAAATGTCACCCTCTCTTATGTGTTATTTTTCACATTTCAGCTTGTCCAATATTCTTACCATGTTCAAAGAAAAATATTGTAAGTAAAAAAAAAATTAGAATATATCATAATTGAGAATAAAATATCAATAAAAAGATACCAAATTATCCCTTCTTTTTGACAACAACATAGCACTACTATGAGGAATAATTTGTCTTTTCCTTACATCTCTATTTCTATTACACATATTCTACAAAATAAAAAGGAAATTAGTTTTTGCAAACTTAAACTCAAACTTATTGAAAATGTGATAATTAAATAGTTTGTACCATTGTGTAAGGCTTGAGACGATAATCAACAAAACAAGTCCATTGATCCATGCTATGACCTTGTGGCACATTCTTGATGAGGTCATTTCTACTAAGAGGTGGACATAAAATTCATTCCAAAGCTTGCATCTATACTCTCTCCAAAGTTTTCCAATTCTACACATGGCATCTCTTTTTGCCAATTCTTCATTTACCTTGAAACAAAATTGAGTATTGAAATAATACAAAACTAGTTCACAACTTTTTTATAAATGAATTAATATTAGAGATTTCAACATGCAGGTCAAATTACCTTTAGTGTACTCTTCCATACTTTATCCTTGTAAGTAGCTGGCATAATTGTCTATCTTTCAAAACTTATAGGAAAGAAAATGTGATTTTGAGCTAGTTAGCCACAAACTCCAGCAAGTAAGGCGGATGCTTCTCCAATTAGTTGATATTTATCATCGTAGTTCACCAACACACATAATCCATTAAGTAAGTTATGAATATCCTTAACCTTGAGCTTGAGCTTGAGCTTTTGTGTACCTCCATCCTCGTCTAAAAAAATTAAGGATAAAAATAGTTTAACCCATTTTTTTGACCTACTTTTAACCCACTTCTTCAATGATCATTAGATCATTTATTTTGATTCTTTTAAGTGATGTGATGTGATGATCTAATGACGATTAAAGTGATGGGTTAAAAGTGAGTCAAAAAAAGTGATTTAAAATATCATTGTCCAAAAATTAAATCCATTAATTAGAAATAAAAGGAAACTGCAATATTAAAATGACTTATTGTTTACCTATAGTATCATCAGCCCAATAGATTTGACTGTCTTCCTTTTTTTTTTTTTTGTTTCCACTTTTTCAAGTTTAGATTCATTAGTGGGTTGAACAGATTGACAATTTGACTCTACATGTTACCCTTAATTATTACTTTAAAAATTAATTATTTTATAAATATTTTATCTTTAACTGTTATTCTAAAAAAAAATTTATCTTTAACTATTATTTAAAAATTTATTTTGTATACATATTTTATTTTTCTAATTATACATTTAACAACTTTTTTTAAAATTAATTATATATTCTATATTAATCTTAACTCAAATTTCTATAAAAATAAAAAAATGTGAACACACGTGATAACAACTATGTTTTGCTAATATATATATATATATATATATATATATATATATATATATATATAAAATATATTAAAGTTAAATATATTTTATTATATTAAATTAAAGAACAATTTTCGGGAATTGGTCTATCTTAAGTTTTATTTTCGCTTCTATTGTTTTGTATTTAACATAAAACAGTGCACCTTTTTAGTTCCTCATTAAGGTTTATAGACGTAAATGTAGTAACCTTTACATTTGTTAACAACTAAAAGTAAAGAAATTTTAAATAAAATAATTCTAAAGCTGACATATTTTTAAGTGTTTACAAATATTAAATTTATTTTAACATATAAGATTTGAAATAGAACATTTTAGACCGCAACCAGCACGCTTTCTCTGAATAATCTTAAAAGCATTCTCTCAACAGCGAAAACAGGTCAGAAAAATATCAAATGGACGTTAGAATATTCTTTTATGGAATACTTTACAACAAGCATAATATTAATGTGAAACCTTAGTGTATATATTAATCTGAGTTCTATATATTAGAATATAACATTTTATATTGGTAAAATGATTGAAATTACATGAATATTTACCTATCCTCTTCCTCCAAATAATAGAGATAGAACGGGGATAAACCTTTTTTCCCTTAATTTCAAATGGTCTTAATTAGTTACTAAAAAAAAATTGATTGTTAATTATTTGTCTCTTAACGGTGGAAGACCGCCGACCCTAAAAGCACTCACAAACATTAAAATAGTTTACTTCATCTCTACCTGCCTCCACCTTCTCCAATCATGACAAAGTTAAAGAAGATGATCCATCTCATAAGGGAAAAAGAAGAATAATTTTCTACATGGAACATGTGAATCATCTTCTTCTAATATTATAAAAATAAAATTAAGTTTCTGTTCCGCCGTGTGAAACTATAATGGTCAATAAAGCTAATAGCATCGGTAGAGAAGCACAAAATATAGAGGGGTGTAAACGAGCCCTCCCACCTCTTCCCACGCTATGGGGAACAACAACTACTTTTTCTTTGGTTACAATTATTTGGGAAGTAATAACGACTGCTTCAACAATGGAACAAGACCACCAATGTTACCACGTTCAGAAAGCAGGAGCGGTTCGCTTTCGGAAAACGCCAGTACATCTGGTCGTAATGCGGCTTCCGACCGGAGAGGTGGCGAAGAAAGCATCGAAGACGGTGGGATTAATTCGGCAAGGTTGTTCAGAGAGCCATCCCCTTCTCTATGGCAAAGAGCTAGCGGTGTGATCACTACCATTTCTTCATTCATCTACGGAAGAGATTCAAATATAACAAGAGTTTCCCCTGAGGTTTCCGACATCATAGTAGACCAACAAAACAACCAGGATGACCCATCCTCTCCTCAGGGCGAAAGTGAGGGTGAAAGTGAGGAAGAAAGTGGTAGCAGTAGCAGTAGCAGTAGCAGTAGCAGCATTAGCAGGAGAGTTTGGCGTAGGACTAGGACTCCAGGAAGAGTTCGGCCTGTGGTTGATGACGAAAGTGCTAGCGGTAGCAGTAGCAGGAGAGAATATCATGTGGTTGAAAGGATTACAGGAAAAGTTTGGCGTGTGGTTCATAGAGACTCATCCTCTTCTGAGGACGAAAGATGATCACTAGAATTCCTCGATCCAACCACAGAAGAGATTCAAATACAAGGATAGTTTTGTGTGCGGTTGATAGGACTAGAAGAGATTCGAATACAAGGAGAGTTTGACGTGTGGTTCCTGGCGACATAGGTGCCCAACAAAATGATCATGTTACATTTCTATCATCGGATGAGGAATAGTATTTGCTACTGACTTATTAGTGAAGAAATTGTCATTTTTTTGTTCCTTGTTTCCTGTCTTGACTTGTTGTTTTAATTTTAGGATTTTTATTTATTCTTTTCTTGTGGGAGTGAAGATGGTTTTAGTATGCATTGGTGTAGGGTTTCCTTTTCTTGGTTGGTGGCGGCTTCAATTTTAGTGATAATATAATTGTTGGGTTTTGTTTGTACTTATTGAGATATGCACCGGTGCAGGAGAGGGATTTAACCACGGTTATTTTGATATTTTGGTTTCGGTTTTACATCCAAGACATATACTGATGAGTTAAAAAAGGATCTATTTATGCCTCGATTATGAACCGAGGCATATACGAGGGTTACTGCATCAGTTCTGAAGGGAACCGATGCCTAATGTGTATCATGAATTTAAAAAAAAACTTTCTGACCCAATAACAGCATGACACGTGGTCATGATCCTTGTACATGCATATGCACCAACCACAGTGTGCCACATCATCATCTTCAACCTTCTCCCAAATCAGAGTGCCCCACCCTCCCTATCCGAAGTTAGGGTTTCCTCTCACCGACGTCGGCGCCGCAAATCACGTTGGCAGTCTCAGCACCATCCTCGTCGCATCAATTCATGACGCCAAGGACCGTATTGCGTAGATCAAGTATGTCTTCTGCTCCCAGCTCTATCCTCAATTTAAATCTGACACGGCATCGAAATGGTGTCGCATCGACCAGCTTCAGCGCGAGGTCGACGAGAACATGGCGCTACATAAGAACCTCGTGGAGTTGGTGCAGTCCAAGGTGTCCGCTCTGAAAGACGCAAAGAGAAGCAAAACGCTGCGTTTTTGAAATTGGAGGACTGCGGGAGCGAGAAGGTGAAGTTGCTCGCAAGAATCGAGGAGTTGGACGAGAAACTGAGGAGGAAGACGTGGGAAGTTGAAAAGGAAGTGGCGCAAAACTTGTTTCTGCAACGAAACCTGCGTTCGAAAATGGAAGAGAGAAAAATTGTTGATGCTCACGCGAAGAAGACGAACAGTGGCGGGATTTCTTTTTAACCCTAAGAAGACTTATTGCCTCGGTTGATTTTAAACCGAGGCATAAACATATATCTTGGTTACATGCAACCTGAGGCATATTCCACTCGAAAAGCAATCAAATATGCCTTGGTTATAAGAGACCCGAGGCATAAACATATATCTGCCTCAATTATAGGAGACCTGAGGCATAAACATTTATCTGCCTCAGCTAGATGTGACCTGAGGCATAAAAGTCTACCACCTCTTTAAAAATATCAAAGCAGCGGGAAAAATAAAAATTTAGGGGGGGGGGGGTTTATGCCTCGGTTCTATGTACAATTGAGGCATAAAAGTTCGAAAAATTACAAAAATGCCACCGTGTCTTCATATGCCTCGTTTGCGCATGAACCGGTGCATATTGGGCGCTGTAAAAAGTTTATTTTGCACTTTAGTCTCCACATTATTCGTATAAACTCTTATGGGACAAATCAATTTGTAGACCCCTTTTATGTGTTTCAATCTCAACTATGTTCTTCAAGTTCAACATTTTTGAAATTTCTTCATCAATATCTTCAACGAAAAACAACCTTAAGAATTATAAGTTCAGGATAAACTATCCTTATGCCATCATATTTTATTAAGGTTGTGAGAGTTAAGCTAAAATTGGGGTTGGAAGAAAGCTGAGCAACTTGAGGTATATGATGAGTACGTATTTTTGCCCTCATTTAATGTTTAATTCTGGGTATTTAATTGAATTTATATGCCTAAAGAGTGATTTAATTGATAATTTTGATAATTAGGTTGTTTGAGCTTGTGTGATAAAAATGTCTTAA